>JAANMW010000072.1_pt1 | contig 94971 bp, 75 predicted proteins | sample 7279671 | NCBI WGS metagenome assembly JAANMW01 (sample SAMN14094541, study PRJNA606508) | bioreactor metagenome | isolation source: A lab-scale SPAN reactor treating ammonium-rich wastewater day 247 | place: Ireland: Galway | collected 2017-09-19 | reverse complement strand
CCGATCCGGCGCTTTTCGCGGCATCGCGGCCGCTCGACGACGACTTCGACGAGACAGAGGGCGAGGCCGATTCTGTCGCGCCGCCGCCTGGCTGGTGAGGGCGCCGCTGGGCCGCGCTGAGCCGACCGCTCACTCACATTCGCGACTCGTGGCGCAGGTCTCTACGATGTCGCGGCCTTCAGGAGATTTGCCTCGATGTACCTGTTCCCGGCTATTGACCTGCGTGACGGCAAGGTTGTGCGACTGATGCGCGGCGACTATGACCAGCAGACGACCTACAGCGATGACCCGGTGACGCAGGCCCAGGCTTTCGCCGAGGCGGGGGCGACGTGGCTGCACGTGGTGGACCTCGATGGAGCGCGCGAAGGGAAAGTGGTGCATCACGAGGTGATCGAGCGCATCTGCCGGCAGACATCGCTGAAGGTGGAGGTGGGCGGCGGCGTACGGACGGAAGGAGCGATCAGCCGACTGCTTCAGGCCGGCGTGACGCGGGTGATTCTTGGTACGGCCGCGCTGGAGAACTGGGGCTGGTTCGAATCGCTGATGGGCAACCCGACGTATCGGGGTCGGCTGGTGCTGGGGCTGGACGCGCGCAAGGGGAAGCTCGCGGTCAGCGGATGGGAGACGCAGCTTGAGGCGTCGGCGCTGGAGATCGCCAGGCGCGTGAGCGATTGGCCGCTGGCGGCGATCGTGTATACCGACATCGCCACGGACGGCACCATGGCGGGACCGAGCCTGGAGGCGACGCGCGAGATGGCTGAGGCGACGCACACGCCGGTCGTCGCGTCGGGCGGCGTGGGCACGCTTGACCATCTGCGGGCGCTGCGCGCCCTGCCGATTCAGGGGGCGATCGTGGGGCGGGCCTTGTATGAAGGCGCGTTGACGGTCGAGCAGGCGATCGCGGCCCTGGAGGGCGAGGGGTAGACGATCCGACCCAACCCACGAGGACGCTGACATGTCCAACCCAAAGCCCAATGTCATCGTGATCGTGTCGGATACGTACCGGCCGGACCACATCGCCGCCAACGGCCACCCCTACATCAAGACGCCGGAGCTTGACGCGTGGCTGAGCAAGACCATCACGTTCGATCGCGCCACGGTATCGAGCTTTCCGACCATCCCGATGCGCACCGACTGGTTCACCGGTCGCTTCAGCCATCCGCGGCACGGCTGGCAGGGGCTGGCGCCGCGGGCGGTGACGCTGCCGCAACTGCTGCGCGAGGCGGGCTACCGGACGCAATTGATCGGCGACAACACGCACATGCTTCGCTCGCAGTTCTGGCGGCCTTTCGATCACTTTCACTTTCTGCGCGGCCACGAGGGCGACGCTCCGCTGTCGCGGCTCAACGAGCCGGTACAGCGGGTCATTTCCGACCTGTCGAAGGTGCGCGTTGAAGCCGCTGCTGCCGCACCGGACGCGCCGACACTGGCCGACATGCATGCGCACACCAACTTCCGCCGTCGGTACGAGGATGAAAGCCAGGCGGCCGAGCTGGCGAATGTCGCCTGTCGCTGGGTCGAGGACAACTATCGCGGCGGGCCGTTCATGCTCTGGCTGGACTGCTTCGACGTGCATGAGCCGTGGTTCCCGCCGCGGTACCTCCTGGACCTGTATGCGCGGCAGCATCCGGCGTACGGCGGCGAGGCGATGGTGCATCCGAACTACGGCTGGGCGTCGGCTTATAGCGAAGGTGAACTGGGCAACCTGCGGGCTCACTATGAGGCGATGTGCACGTTGTTGAGCCGGCAGGTCGGGCGGGTGCTGCGGACGATCGAGGATGCGGGCCTGCTCGACAACAGCGTCGTGCTGTTCATGTCGGATCACGGCCTGTACCTGGGCGAGCGTGGCCGAACAGGCAAGAGCGAGATTCGCCCGAGTTTTGCGGACGCCTTTCCGTTCTACAGTGAGGTTTCACGGATCTGCTGGTCGATGCACGTGCCGCCAAGCCTGGGTCTGGACGTGCGGCCGCCCGGAACGCGGGACGCGGCGCTGGTGCAGGCGCCCGATCTGCTGCCGACCGTGCTGGATCTGTGCGGGATCGACCTGCCGCAGGACACGCCGATCGAGGGGCGTTCGCTTGTGCCGTGGTTGGCGGGCGAGCCGGACGAGCTGCTGCGCGAGATCGCGATCACCACGAGCACGGGCGGGGTGCATTGTCGTCGGCCGACAGTGACGGACGGGCAGTGGACGCTTGTGTTGTGCGAGCCGACAGGCGGCAGGCCTGGCGAGAAGCCGCGTTTGTATCACGTCGCGGATGATCCTGTCGAGCGGGTCGATGTCTTCGCTCAGCATCGCGGCGAGGCGCGGCGTCTGCACACGGCGATGCTGGCGTGGCTGACGGCGCATGACGCGCCGATTGAAGCGATCGAGCGGCTGAGCGCGGCCCATTGCGGGCTGCTCTGACCCCGCCCCAGCCGGCGACCTACCATTGGCATATCCCGTCGTTCACGCGATTAGAAGCAAACCACTTGCGGAAAGGAAATGGCATGGAGCGGATCATTCGGATGGGCATGCTGGTCCTGGTGATGGGATTGGCGCTGCGAGCGGCGACGGCGTGGAGCGATGACATGGTGGAAGAAACCGTGACGTACGAGCACAACGGCCAGACGCTCGAAGGCTTTCTGGTCTACAACCACAGCGCGTATGCCGACGGTGGCAATCGCCCTCAACCCGGTGTGCTCCTGGTGCATGAGTGGTGGGGCCTCAATGCATTCGCCAGGTGGCAGGCCCGCGCCCTGGCCGAGGAGTCGGGCTACGTGGTGTTCGCACTGGACATGTATGGCCGGGGAAAGGTGACCGATGATCCTCAGCAGGCGGCCGCGTGGGCGGGGGAGTTTCGCGGCGGCGAGGCCGCTGCAGGACTTATGCGTGAGCGAGCGGCCGCGGGCATGGCGGTGCTGGCGGGCCGGCCCGAGGTCGATGCGCGGCGACTGGGTGCGATCGGGTTCTGCTTCGGTGGGACGACGGTGCTTCAACTGGCCTTCAGCGGCGCGGACTTGAAGGGCGTGGTGAGCCTGCACGGCGGGCTGTTCACGCCGACGGCTGAAGATACGGCGCGGACCAGGGCGTCGATCCTCGTGCTGCACGGCGCGGCCGACCCGCACGTGAGCCAGGAGGCGATCGACGGGTTCACGGGCGCCCTTGGCGCGTCGGAGGTGGACTGGCAGATGGTGTGGTTCGGTGGGGCGGTGCATGCCTTCACAAACCCGAAGGCGGACGCGCATGGCCTCAACGGGGTCGCGTACAACGCCAAGGCCGCGGCCCAAGCCCATCGCCATACAGCCTTGTTTCTGCAAGAAGTCTTTGACCGCTGAAGCGGGGTCGGCGAAATCAGCGTGTGAGCATGAGGTACACGATCGTGCCGACGGCCAGGCCCCAGCTCGCGCTCAGGCAGAGTACGCCCCAGATTTTGCGCCTGCTATGTCGCCACCACAGGTACACGCCCGTGACAGCGAAGACGATCAGAGACAGACTGGCCAGATCGTAAAGCAGCGTCCAGAGATCGTAGAGCAGCGGGCCGTTGTACTGGTGCATGCGGTGGTAGCCGTTCATCAACCCGCGGAAGTCATGGCGCGTTTCCCTGAGCGTGACGGAGTCGCCGGCCGCGGTCACGTCGGCCTCGATGTCGACGCCGGGACGGAACCAGGTGAACCGCCAGCCGTCAGCGGTTTTCCGCTGGCCGGTGAGTTTGCCGCCGAACCCCAGGGTGCGTTGGAGGTGGTCGGCAAAGGCGGCGTCGCCGGCCGCGCCATCGTAGTGGATTGACTGGGTCGTCTCGATCACCTCGGGGCCCGATTCACGATGGGTAAACGTCTGGTCGTGGATCATGACGTACCCGGTGATGAAATACATCAGCAGGAAAACGGCGATGATGAGGCTGGCGTAAAGGTGGATCTTGCGGAAGATTGTGTAGGTCATGATTCAGCCCACCAGGCCGATGTAAAGGATGAAGCCCAGCGACAGGACGCCGCAGACGCCCATGACGATGAAGTTGGTCCGGCGTTCGCGCGACCGGTAGGCGAAGAGCACGATACCGGTGCCCACGGCCAGGAGAACGATCCAGTTGGTGAGTTCAGTGAACCAGCCCCAGGGGCGCAGCCAGGGCAGACCAGGCACACCGTGGTAGAGCCCGTGGAGGTTTCGCATGATGGCGGCGACATTGCGGCGCTGCTCGGTGACGACAGCGACGGCGGCCCGTGGGTCGTAATGAATGGCGTAGTGCTTGCCCGGCCGCGAGACTTCGAGGGTGAAGTTCTGCTCACGGTCGCGCTGAATCGACCATGGATGCACCCAGCCGGGCAGGTCCAGTTGGGCCTTGACGTGGTCGGCCACTGCCTGCTTGTTGAAGGTGGAGGGCATTGGAACAGGCGCGGACCATTCGATGGTGGAGGTCGTTTTCTCGGGCAGCAGCCATGCGTGGTTGAATTGCAGCGAGGTCAGGCCATACAGCACCAGGTAGCTGGAGCAAAGCAGGCCGCCGTAGAGGTGGAGATTCATCAGCCATTTGCGCATCGGGAACTCCCTGGGCTGGGCTATGTCGGGTGATGGTGGCGGACGGGCGGCGGTGCGTCAAGGCGCCGTGTGAGGCAAGACGATGGAGCGGGGCGTGCGTGTGGCGTGACCTGCGGTCAGGGGCTATGCTCGGGTTCATGGACGCGGCACAACTGCGGGCGGAGGCGGCGCAGCTTCTGCAAGGGTGTCGGACGGCGAGCCTGGCGACAGCCGGTCCGCAGGGGGCGCCGCACGCGGCCAATGTGCAGTTCGTCGCGGACGAAGCGTTGAACGTCTACTTCGTATCAGCGGCCCAGAGCCTGCATGCCCGGCACATTGCGGCCAGCGGCCAGGCGGCGTTGACCGTCTACGATCACCAGGACGCGGAGCCGGGCACGATTCGCGGGTTGCAGATGCATGGCCGCTGCGAACGGGTCACCGCGGCGGACCGCTCGCGCGTGTGGAAGCGCTACGCGGTCCGATTCCCGTTCATCGAGGCATCACCGCCCCTGCGTGCGGCCGTGGAGGCGCAGCCGTTCTTCGTGGTGCGGCCGACCTGGCTGCGACTCATCGACAACCGCCGCGGCTTTGGTTTCAAGGCCGAGGTATCGCTCTCGACCGAGCACGGCCAGACGCTCTGAGGGCGGTGTTTCCTACGCGGAGGTTGAGGTGCAGCGGACATCGGCGGCGCGCCATCGCGGCTCACCGCTCGGCAAGCAGGCGTGCGGCCGCTTCAAGGATCACGTCGGGCTCACTCATGCGACCGCTGCCTGAGGTGCGGCAAGCCTGCCAGCCCTCGTCGGGGCCGACGGTCTGGTGGCCGAGTGTGTCCACGATGGTGCGAAGGTTGCGTTGCGTGATGGGATTGGCCCACATGTCGGCGTTCATCGCCGGGGCCAGCAGCACCGGTGTGGGCGAAGGCAGGGCGGCGAGGGTCAGACTCACGACATCGTCGCACAGGCCGGCCGCGACTTTGGCCATCATGTTCGCAGTGCAGGGGGCGACGATGGCCAGATCGGCCCAGCGTGCGATGCCCACGTGCTCGGCGCTGTGGTGCTCCTGTGGCTGCCAGACACTGGTGATGACCGGCCGACCCGAGAGCGTCTGGAAGGTAAGCGGCGCGACGAACCGCGTGGCCGCATCGGTCATGAGCACTTGCACGGCCGCGCCTCGCTGAACCAGCCGACTGACGAGCGTACAGACCTTGTAGCACGCGATGCCGCCGGTGACGGCGACGATTAGCTTGCGGTCGGCCCAGGCGAATGCGGTGGCGGAAGCCTCGGTCATGCCCGGATCCATGCTTGCAGGCACAGTATGAGCAGGCAGGTTCGTCGCGGCGGTGCACAGGGCGCCGCAGCGGCCCTGGACGGCGTCAGAGGTTTTCGACCGGCTGCTCTTGGGCGAGCTTTTCCTCGACGTCCATCTCGAGGGCGATCTTGCCCTGGCTGATTTCCTGGATGGCGACTTCGAGGTCGGAGCGGCCGTGGCGCTCGATGAGCGGGCGCGCCCCGTTCATCAGTTCGCGGACGCGGTGCTGGATGAGGGCGGTGAGCTTGAAGCGGCCGCCCACTTGGTTGACGATGTTTTCGCCCTTGAGTGGTTCGTACATGAAGTCCGGGCCTCCAGGCGTGGGGCATGTCGCGGGCCGGGCGATGCGACAGGGGCATCACGGCCGGCGAAGTCAAGCCCCGTAGTATAGCTGGTCGAGGATGGGTCCGCCAGCGGCAAACGGAAATCCATAACAGTCTTACAGTTCATGGTTTACGGTCGACGCCCGGGTCCAGGCCCGCCGCTCGGCGCAAGCGGATGAGCAGAGCCAGGGTCGGCGGCGACTCGTCGGCGGTGGTCCAGTAGGTGTGCTCCGCGGAGCCGGCGGCGATGCGCACGCGGTAGAGCGGGACGTCCGGCCGCAGACGCCAGGGATCGCCGCCGGCCTGAACAAGTTCAACTTCAGCCATGGGGCTCGTCGGTTCGGCCAGCAGATGATCGCGCTGGATCTGTCGCCAGAGATCCGCCACATCGCCACGTGCCAGACGTCCCCAGGGCGGCGGAAAGCCGCCGACCGCGGCGCCTGGGCCGACACCGACGCGCAGTGTGCGATCCGGTTCGAGGACGTATCGCGTGGTGTGGGCGGCGGGGTCCGGTGCGGCTTGGGGTGCCGTACCATGGCCGACCACCAGCAGATCGATGGCGAAGTCGGCAGGCGCCGCGCGAGGAGCGCGTCTGTCATCTGCCGACGTGCTCGCGGCCCGGGTGCTGGCGCATGCGGGGATGAAAGCGACGGTCGCCAGCACGACGAGTGCTGGCATCACGCGGCACGGCCGCCGTTGATTCACGGGCAGCGGGGTGGGCGAAGCGTCAACCATCGTCATCCTCGGTTGCGAGCGAAGGCATGGGCCCGGTTCTGGCCGAAGCGCGGCTTGTGGCGGCCGAGGGTCGCCAGCACGATCACGCCGGCCAGCACCATCATCGCCATGATGCCAAACTGCTGGATTGGCTGCGGATCGCTTGCGCCGGCCTCGGCGGCGGCACGCGTGCGGGCCAGCAGCATGACCATCATGATATGCCCCGTCGGTGCGGCCAGGGCGAGGAACAGCAACTTCACCTGAAGCCATCGCTGACGCAGCATCAAACCCGGGCCATGCATCCATGTCAGCAGCATCCCGAACAGCATGGCCAACGCGGCGCCCGGCACGACGAGGGTGAGGAAGAACAGACGCAGCAGGTCGACGCTCCAGAGCGGGAGCGTGGCGTAGGTTCCATCGACCATGCGGCCGCTGACGTGGCCGCACAGCACAACCGAGGCTGCGAGTCCGCCGAGCAACATGCCCACGGCGACGAGTTTGGGCAGCAGCAACCACGGCCGCAGGCCGCGCCCGGGGCGGCGGCCGTATACGTTGACAGGACGCGGCGGCGATGCCCGGCCGAGAGTGGTGGATTCGTTCATCGTCAAGAGTGTCGATCGCTGGCGGCGTTCGGGCAAGTACCCCCATGGGAAAAGCGCCATGCTGCGCCGCGGGCCGCACGCTTGCCGGGCCGGTGGTCCATGCTACCCTCATACGCTCTATGAAAACGTCTCTCGCCTGGCTCAACGACTATCTGGATCGACCGGTGACGCTCGACGAAGCTGCCGCGACCCTCACCGGCCTGGGTTTTCCCACCGAATCGTGGGAGCAGGTGGTCGGCGACGACTGGGCGATGGAGGTTGAGATCACCAGCAATCGGGGCGACTGTCTCAGTCACGTCGGCCAGGCGCGCGAGGTGGCAGCGGCGACGGGACGGGCGCTGCAGGGTCCGGCGGTGGATCTTCGCGCAGCGGCGATCGGCGGCGGGGCGGTGATGGACCTGACGCGGGTGGAGAACGCCGCGGCGGCGCTCTGCCCGCTGTACAGCGCCCGCGTGATTCAGGGCGTGAAGGTGGGTCCGAGTCCGGCCTGGCTGACGCGACGACTGCAGGCGGTGGGTTTGCGCTCGGTGAACAACGTGGTCGACGTGACCAACTTTGTGATGCTGGAACTCGGCCAGCCGCTGCATGCCTTCGACATGAGCCGGTTGGCCCAGAAGCGGATCGTCGTCCGTCGCGCCGCCGAGGGCGAAGCCTTCACCGCGATCGACGGCTCGAAGCACACACTGCGCGGCGACATGCTGGTCATCGCGGACGCGGCGCGGCCGGTGGCGGTGGCGGGGGTCATGGGGGGACTGGATTCGGAAGTTGGCGACCAGACAACGGACATTCTCCTGGAGTCGGCCGTCTTCGCGCCGTTGAGCGTGAGGCAGACGAGCCGGGCCCTGAAGCTTTCGAGCGACTCGAGCTATCGCTTTGAGCGGGGCATTGACCCACGCGGCGTGGAGCGTGCCAGTTGCCGGGCGGCGCAATTGATCGTGGAGCTGGCCGGCGGGCAGGCGGCCGAGGGTGTGATCCGCGTTGGAGCCGAAGGCATGGTCGGTGAGCTTCCACGGCGGACCGTGTTGCTGCGACCGCGGCGGTGTGACGCGCTGCTTGGGTTCTGCATCCCGGCGACGCGCATGGTCGAGCTGCTGGAGCGGCTGGACGTGGACGCGAAGCTCGCGGATGACGGACGCCTGATCACCTGTCGGATTCCGAGCTTCCGGCTGGACCTGACGCGTGAAGTGGACTTGATTGAAGAGGTAGTCCGGCTGCACGGTCTGGAGCATCTGCCGGTGCGGAAGAAGATCGAGATCGTCGCCAGCCGCACCCCGCGCGATGTGGCGGCACGGCAGCGGTTGCGCGATGTGCTGGTGGCTGGCGGCTTTCATGAGGCGATTACGTTCAGTTTTCTATCGCCGAAAGCCGGCGAGCCGTTCCTGCCCGCGGGGCATCGAGCGGTATGTGTCGACGACGACCGTCGCAAGGCCGAACCGATGCTGCGGCCGTCGCTGCTGCCCAGTCTGCTGGCGGTGCGCAAGACCAACCAGGACATGGGCAACACCCAGGTGCGGTTGTTCGAAACGGCGGCAACGTATAGCAGGGACGGCGAAGGGCGCATCATCGAAACGCAGCGGCTGGCGCTGTTGGCGGACGCGGAGCTGGCCGGTGGAGGCGTTGCGGGAGGCGTGCGGGCGCTTCGCGGGATATTGGACGAACTGGCCCAACAGCTTCTGGGCGATGTTCCGGTGTGCTTTGAGCCGGCCGCCGCGCCTCATATGGAGCACGCTGCGCGATGGAGCGTGGCCGGCAGGGATCTTGGCGTTGTGGGGTTGATCGATGCGGCGACGCGGGGGAACTTCGATCTTCAGGCACCGGTGGTGGCGGCGGAAGTGGTTCTGCATCCCCTGCTGACGGCCTATCCCCCGACGCGGACCGTGCGCCAATTGCCCCGCTATCCGGCGATCGAACGAGACCTGTCGATCGTTGTGGACGCGACGTTGCCCTGGGCGGCGATCGAGGCGGCAGCGCGGGCGGCCGAGCCGCGCTGGCTGGAGACCCTTGCGTTCATCACGACCTACCGGGGTAAGCCGATCGCCAGAGGCAGCAAAAGCGTGACCCTGCGGATGACGTTCCGCGATGCGGGCGGCACGCTGCGCCACGACCAGGTGGACGCCGAGGTGGCCCGTGTGGTTGAGCGGCTGAAAACATCGCACCAGGCCCAATTGCGGGCGAATTAACGCGGCGAGCAGGATCGACAATGATGGCGAAAAGGAAGCGTCACCGGGCGGCGGTGGTCGGCTGCGGCGGCATGTCGCACGCGTGGGTGGAAGCGGCCAGAGCCATTCGCGGCGTGGAGATCGTGGCGCTGGTGGACTTGAATCTGGACAGCGCCCGGGCCGTGGCCCAGCGGCACGGACTTCACGACGCGGCGGTTCACGGCGATCTGACCGAGGCGTTGGCGGCGACCAGGCCGGACGTGGTCTTCGATGTGACGGTGCCGGCCGCCCACCGTGACGTGGCGATCACCGCGATGCAGGCGGGCTGCCACGTGATGGGGGAGAAGCCCCTGGCCGATACGATGCGGCGGGCGCGCGAGGTGGTCGAGGTGGCCGGGCGCAGCGGCCGCGTGTTCGCCGTCATGCAGAACCGCCGCTGCGATCCCTGGATCCGGGCCATTCGCCGCTTCCTCGAACGTGGCGGCATCGGCGAAATCGCCGAGATTCATGCAGACTTTTTCATCGGCGCGCACTTCGGCGGGTTCCGTCAGACGATGCGCCATCCGCTGCTGCTGGACATGGCCATTCACACGTTCGACGCCGCGCGCCTGTTGAGTGGGGCCGACCCGCGCCGCGTCACCTGCCACAGCAGCAACCCACGTCATAGCTGGTACGAGCATGACGCCTCGGCCGTGGCGATCTTCGAAATGAGCAACGGCATTGTGTTTTCGTATCGCGGGTCGTGGTGCAGCGACGGTCTGCCCACGAAATGGGAATCGACGTGGCGCATCGTGGGCTCACAAGGCACCGTGACCTGGGACGGCGGGGAAGGGATCGAGGTCGAGCGTTTCGTTGCCGGCAATCGGCGTCAGGGTCTTATCCACAGCGGCCGGCGCGTGCGCATTCCTGTTCGTCGGCTGCGCTACAGCGGGCACGCGGGCATGATCCGCGAGTTTCTCGAAGCCGTCGATCAGGGGCGTACGCCCGAGACGGTCGGGCACGAGAACATCAAAAGCCTGGCCATGTCTCTGGGCGCGGTCGCCAGCGCGGACGCGGGTTCGACAATTGACATCGATCAGCTTCAGTGACTTGGCCGCGCTGTGGGCGTGACCAGGCCTCACGAGGTGTGCTTGAAATCGCGTCCGCGTGGATCGGCGACGGCGGCGACGGCGAGCACAATGTTCTTTGCCCCGGCTTTGTGAAGCTCGGCTGCGCACGCGCCGGCCGTCGCGCCGGTGGTCTTGATGTCGTCCACGAGGCAGACGGTCCAACCCGCCAGGTCCAGCGGTCGGCGCATGCTGAGGGCGCCTCGGACGTTGGCGACCCGCCGGGAGGGGGCGACGCTGGTCTGCGGAGCGGTGTAGCGCGTGCGGCACAGCAGCCGTTCGATCGGCCAGCCGCGCACGGATGCCAGGGCCTCGGCCATCAGAAACGCCTGATTGTAACCTCGCCGCCAGCGGCGCAGACGGGGCATGGGCACGGGGCAGACGATGCAGGGATCGTCGATGACGGGGGCAAGGCGCTCGGCCAGACGTTCACCCAGCCAGGGGGCATACCACCAGGCTCCGGCGAATTTCATGGCGGTGATCCAGCCGCTCAACGGCTGGGTGTAGGCGTGAAGTCGGATGAGGCGCTGCCAAGGCAGTGACCGGCCGGCGCAGAAGGGGCAGCCGTCCGTTTTCACCGCTTCGTCAGCCACGGTCGCGCCGCAGCGGAAGCAGTAGGTCGAGGGCGGGTCGGGCATCCAACCGGCGTCCCGGGCGGCCTGTTGGGGTCCGGCCAGCGGCCAGCGTGTCGGTTGGCGCAGCAGTGACCGGAGCATGCGGGCGGCACGGTTCATGGTCGGCCTCCGCGGACGTTTCGGTGGGCGCGGCGGGGCCGCCGACCACGGCTATACTTGGCGGCATGTCGCCCGCCGTCGCTCCATCGCCGCAGCATGCCCCGCCGACCCGCGGCCGCTTTGACGCCGTGGTCGAGTCGAACACGCGGGTCTGCCGCGAGCATTGGCGTCTGCGTCTGCGCGTGCAAGGCGCATTGCCGCCAAGTCAGCCGGGGCAGTTCATCCAACTCGGATGCCGCCCGCCGGGCGACGCGACGGGGGAATCGGATGAGCCGTTGCTCTGGAGCCCCGACCATCCGCCGTCGCCGCACCAACCTGACCTGCTGGGCCCGGTGAGTCTGCTGCGGCGTCCGTTCAGCCTCAGCGGTCGGGGTAAAGACGCTCGCGGAACGTGGCTGGAGATAGTGCATCGGGTGGTCGGGACGGGGACGAGTTGGTTGGCGACGCTGCGGCCAAACGACGCGGTGGATTTCATCGGCCCGCTGGGCAACCAGTTTACGTTGCCGCAGGGTAAGCGGCTGGGGCTGTTGATCGGCGGGGGCGTGGGCCTGCCGCCGATGTTTTACCTTTCAGGAAAGCTCGCGGCCGCCGGTTGGGACGCCGTGGCTTTTGTCGGCGCGCAGACGGCCGATCTGCTGGCGGTGACGTGGGCCGCTGAGCCGCCGACCCATGACGCCACGCCAAGCTGCTGCGCCCGGCCGTTCGCGGACAACGGCTTCGCGAGCGTGGTGACCACCGACGATGGATCGCTGGGCCTGCGGGGCCTGATTACGGCGGGGGTCGAGCGTTTCCTGGCTACGATGCCGGTCTCCCGGCGGCGTGAGGCGGTGGCGTTTGTGTGCGGCCCGTTGGCCATGATGCGGGCCACAACCCGGTTGACGACGGCGGCGGGGGTCGACACGCAGGTGTGCATGGAACAGGCGATGGCCTGCGGCATGGGCACCTGCCAGTCGTGCATTGTTCGTGTTCAGGACCCAAAGCGGGATCAGAAGGCGTGCCCTTCGTGGCGTTATCAACTTTGCTGCACCGACGGGCCGGTCTTTGATGGTCGGGCCATCGTGTGGTGAGTTGGATGTGGTTCACCACGTGGGGGCTCATGAAGGAGAGGTTCATGTCGAAGGTTTCGTCGCCTCAGTTCGTGCCGTATCCGAATCGGTATGTTCCGCAGACGTCGCCGGAGCAGGCGGCCCGCGCCTTCTGCGAACGCATGAGTCGGCGTCGCACGGTGCGTGATTTTTCGGATCGGCCGGTGTCGCTGGAGACGATTCAATGGCTGGTGCGCTGCGCCGGGTCGGCGCCCAGCGGCGCCAACAAGCAGCCGTGGCGTTTCGTGTGCGTGTCCGATCCACAGGTGAAGCGGCAGATTCGCCTGGCCGCGGAAGAAGAGGAGCGGGCCTTCTATGAGAAGCGGGCGGGCGAGCAGTGGCTGGCCGACCTGGCACCGCTGGGCACCGACGAGCACAAGCCATTTCTTGAAATCGCGCCGTGGCTGGTGGTGGTGTTCAAGCTGGCCAAGGACGACGACGGGGGACAGGTGTACTACGTGAACGAATCGGTGGGGCTGGCGGTGGGGCTGTTCCTGGCGGCGGCCCATGAGGCGGGGTTGGCGACGCTGACGCACACGCCCAGTCCGATGCAGTTTCTCGGGCGTGTTCTGGGTCGGCCGGAGCATGAGCGACCGTTTCTGCTGATCCCGGTGGGATATCCGGCCGAGGGTTGCACGGTGCCGGCTGAAGCCCTGCGCAAGAAACCCCTGGAGCAGATCATGGTGGTGCATGGCGCATAGCGGCGCCGGCATGGGTGCTCTGCGGCTGCAAGCCACGTGCACCCCATGAAAAAGACGCCGCGTCTAGAAACGCGGCGCCCTGGAGGGGAGAAAGCAATATCGGGTTGTGGAGCGTCGCGAGCCTGGCCCGGTGTGATCAGATCCCAGGGTCATTTCATCCAGAGAAAGTACGAAGCGGCCGCACCGCCGAGCAGGGCGACGGCCACCGCGAGTTTGACCAGCGCGCCGAGCCCGCCGCCGGACGACGTGCCAGCCTTGTTCTTCTTCGATTTGCCCCCTTCGCCACGCACCTTCTCGCCGGTGCGCTGGTTGGTGCCGCAATGGGTGCAGATCACAGACTTGGCTGAAATCTGCTCGTCGCACTCGCGGCAGGGAACCTTGGCCGCTTCCTTGGGGGCGTCTTCGGGATCGTCAATGTCGTAGGGGTTGGCTTCCCCGGCCGCATCGATCATGGCGCCGGCCCCGTCGCCGCCGGCCAGGTTCGCCGCGGCTTTTTTCCTGGCCGGGCGCGGCTGGCCCGTCCTGGACGCGGACACGTTCGGGGAGCCCGTCGCGGACGTCTTCCCCCCCTTGGCCGCAGCCTTTTTCAACTCGTCGGTCTCGGCCTCGCCTTCGAGCGGAGGATCGGCGGGCATGCGAAACGACGATTCGCACTTCTTGCACCGCACCTTCTTGCCGGCCAGTGTCGATTTCCAGACGTACTTTTTCCCGCACTGGGGGCAGGCGAAGGTCAGGTCCATCTCCATGGTGGCCATACGTCGGTCTCCCGTGACTTTCTTCGATGCGGCCAGCCCAGGGGGCGGCGTCGGCCCATCGGTTGTCGACACGTGAGTGGGCGGCCTCTACATCGAGCCGGCCCTTGTCTTCCTACACAAAACAGGCACATCGCCGCGCGACGGTCACCCGCGCCACAAGCCGCGGGGTGGTCAGACACCTGAATGTGCGTTCTTCGGGGCGTCGGCGTCCAAACCGGCGTGCCGATCCTCTGGCCTGTGGGGCGCCCGGGATCACGACTTCATCGGTCGCGGTGCGGCTGAGTTCAGTGCCCGCAACACTTTGACCGTCACGGATCCCAGGTTCGTCAATGACGCGGGTGGCCAATCCCTGGCTGCGCCAGTATTCTGAAGCAGTTTACCCGCCCTACCAGGCCAGAGCAAGTAGAAAATGGCTGTCGCCCCCCTGGACCTTGCGTCCCACCACCTGCCCCAGCTTGACGAATTCCTCGGAGCTTTCGAGGCGATTGTCCGTTCCGGTCACTTCGTTGGCGGACCTGTACTCGATGCGTTTGAAGCCCACCTCGCGGCGACGTGCGGGGTCCGGCACGCGGTGGGCATGTCCAGTGGAACAGACGCACTGCTGGCGGCGCTGATGGCTCTTGACATCGGACCGGGTGATGAGGTCATCGTGCCGCCGTTCACCTTCTTCGCCACCGCCGGCTGCGTCGCCCGTACCGGGGCGCGGCCGGTGTTCGCGGACATCGACCCGGTGACGATGAATCTCGATCCGCGGCGAGCGGCCGCAGCCGTCACAAGCCGGACGCGGGCGATCATTCCCGTGCACCTGTTCGGGCTCATGGCCGACACCGATGCGATCCGGTCTCTCGCCCGCCAGCACCACCTGGCGGTCATCGAAGACGCGGCCCAGGCGATCGGCGCGCGTGACGAGGATCGGCCGGCGGGCTCGGTGGGCGACATGGGCTGCTTCAGCTTCTACCCGACCAAAAACCTGTCGGCCATGGGCGACGCCGGAGCTGTGGTGACCGACGATCCCGCCTTGGCCCAGCGGCTTCGGCAGTTGCGCAACCACGGTCAGACCGGGCTCTATGAACATGTACTGGTGGGCGGCAATTTCCGTCTGGATGCGATCCAGGCGGCGGTGCTTGACCTGAAACTGCCGCACCTGGAACGGTGGCACGACGCTCGTCTGCGCGTGGCACAACGCTACGACCAGGCGCTGGCGCGGACGCCGCTGATCCTGCCGGCCGCGCCACCGGGCAAACGCCACGTCTATCACCAGTACACGGTTCGCGTGCCGGGCGAGGCAGCCGGCGGCGGGCGGACGATGCGAGACCGTCTGCGGGAGCATCTGCATGCGGCGGGCATCGGACACGGCGTGTTCTATCCGAGGCCGCTGCACCTTCAGCCGTGCTTCGCGCAACTGGGCGGCCGGGTGGGCGATTGCCCGGTGGCGGAAGCGGCGGCCTTGAGCGTGCTGAGCCTGCCGATCTATCCTGAACTGTCGGAGGCTGCACAGGATGAGGTGATCGGCGCGGTGCTCCGGTTCTTCGCGTGATGCGGCGGCCGCGTGCGCACGGCGGCCCGACGATCGGCCATGGGAGGAAGTTCACTCTGCAACCTGACACGCCCAAATCCGAAGGACCGCCCTCGGCCGCGTCAGCGGGTTCATCCCACGCCTGCGAGCGTCCGGCTGGCCGCCTGCCCGATGGCGCGGATCTCATCATGCGTCTGCGCGGCGTGAGCAAGGCGTTTGGCCCGACGGTTGTGCTCGACGGTCTGGACCTGGACATCGAGCGAGGCAAGACCACGGTGGTCATCGGTCCCAGCGGCACGGGCAAGAGCGTGCTGCTCAAGCACGTGGTGGGTCTGCTGCGGCCGGATCGCGGCGAGGTGTGGTTCGAGGACCAGCGAGTCGATCGATTGAGCGAGGCGCAGCTTGTGGCCGTCCGCATGCGGATGGGCCTGCTGTTTCAGATGGGCGCTCTATTCGACTCGATGGACGTACGCGACAATATCTGTTTCCCGCTGCGCGAGCACACGAAACTCACCCGCAAGCAGATGGATGAGCGCTGCGACAAGGTGCTGACGCTGGTCGGGCTGGCAGGGATCGAGTCGATGATGCCCGCCGAACTGTCCGGCGGCCAGCGCAAGCGCGTGGCCCTGGCGCGGGCGATTGTGATGGAGCCGGCCATCGTGCTTTACGACGAGCCGACGACCGGCCTGGACCCGATGCGGGCGGATGTAATCAACGAACTGATCATCACGCTCGGGCGTCACCTGGGCATCACCAGCATCGTGGTGACGCACGACATGGCCAGCGCCAACCGCATTGCCGACCGCATCGTCATGCTCTACGATGGTCAAATTGTCGCCGACGCCGACCCCGCAACGTTCGCGCAGGTGCCCGACGACATGGTGCAACGGTTCGTGCAGGGCCGGGCGTACCGGCAGGAACTGGAAGCGATTCACGCGGGTTTCGCGAAAGTCGGCGGGGCCGCGGCGGACTCAGCGTCCGATCCGATACGGTGAGCGATGACCGAACGATCACGCAACATCGCGGTGGGCATCACGCTCGTGTGCGGTCTAAGCGGGCTGGCCGTCATGTTGCTGCTTTTCGGGTACGGCAGCAGCTTCTTCAAGGCCGGCTACGACCTGCGGATTCTGATGGACAGCGCCAATGGCCTGGGGGAGTCGAGCCGGCTGAAGATGGCGGGTATCGACATCGGCGGCGTGCGCAGTATTCATCTGGCCGACCCGCCGAGCGACGGCGTCAACCTGGTGGCCCGTATCGAAGGCGATTACCGCATCCCCCGGGATGTCCGCCTTGTCGCCGAGGCACCGCTGCTGCTGGGGGGTAGTTCGGCGCTGAAGCTGAGCGTGCAGGGCCTGAGCGACCAGCAGATGGCGGACATGCTGCCGACAGACGGCAGCGCGGTGCTCGACATCCGTGGTCGGCCACAGTCCGAGTCGCTGGCGGCGCAGATGCGTGTCGCCCTGGATGAACCGATCAGCGAGCTGCGCCGCGTCTCGGCAAATTTCGAATCCCTGGCCCGGGAGTGGCGGGTGGTGGGTGAGAATCTCAACCGGCTGCTGGAACCTCGCGATGTGGCGACGGTCGACGCGGGGGACGGCACCGGCAACCTCGCGACGCTTGTCGCGCGGGCGGACGCGCGCCTCCGCGAGACCGAGGCCGTGCTCGAAGGCGTGCGCCAATGGGTCAACGACGACGACCTGCGCCAGAACGTCAAGGAGACCGCGGCCCAGGCACGTCAGACGCTGGCGACGTTCGATCAGAGCGCCCGGGACATCACCCAGCGGTTCGCGAGCGTGTCTGACGAGCTGTCACTGCTGTTGAACGAGGCGAGGGCGACAATGGCCCATGTCAACGGCGGGCAGGGAACGCTGGGCAGCCTGGTGCATGATCCGGCCCTGTACCAGAATCTCAACGACGCGGCCCAGCGACTCAAGGCTCTACTCACCGAGACCCAGCTTCTGGTCGAGAAGTGGAAAGCTGAGGGCCTGCCGGTACAGTTCTGACTGCCTGGGAACGCGGGCGGGCGCCATGCGCCGGGCGAAGTCGGAAAGGGCAGGATGATGCTACGGCTGGCGGCCATCGGTCTGGGCGGACGTGCAAGCAGCATGGTGATGGAGATGCGGCGGGTCGATCCCGACGTGCAGCTCACAGGCGTGGTGGACCCCGCCGTCGAGCGCACGCGAGCGCGGCTGCGCGACCACAGGATTCCCGATGACAGGCTGGAGGCGTTCGAGTCCGTCGCGGCGATGCTGGCGGCGCCGGCGGGATTTGACGGCCTGATCATCGGCACGCGCTGCCACCTGCACACACCGATGGCGGTCGAGGTGGCGGCGGTGGACGTGGATCTGCCGCTTTTCCTGGAAAAGCCGGTCGCCATCGACTTTGACCAGCTTGAGGCATTGGGAAGCGCGTGGCGTGGACGTGAACGGCGGGTTCTTGTGTCGTTTCCGCTGCGCACGACGCCGTTGTTTGGCCAGGTGCTGCGGATCATCCGCAGCGGCAGGCTGGGCGTGGTCAATCAGGTGATGGCGTTCAACGATGTACCCTATGGAGGAACGTACTTCGCCAACTGGTACCGCAGCCACGAGCAGACCGGCGGGTTGTGGCTGCAGAAGGCCACGCACGACCTGGACTACATCACGGCGATGATCCGCGCCGGGTCGGACGGCGGCCAGTGTGTGCAGCCGACGGCGGTCGCGGCCATGACGTCGCGCACGGTGTACGGCGGCGATAAACCCGAAGCGCTGCGCTGCCGTGACTGCGACGAGATCGACACATGTCCCGAAGGCCCGCCGTCGCACCGCCGACGCGGCTCGGCTGGAGGCATGGGAGGCTTAGGTCCCGAGGACGACCATCTGTGCTGCTTCGCCCGGAGCATCAAGCATCAGGATGCGGGCAGTGTGATCGTGCGCTACAACAACGGCGTGCATGCAACCTATGGCCAGAACTTCGTGGCCCGTCTGAAGTCCAACCGTCGTGGGGCCCGGATCGTCGGACAGGACGCGACGCTCGAGTTCGATTGGTATCGCAACGCTATCACGGTTTTCGACCATTTCGTCAACCGCGTGGATCAGATCGAAGTGACGGCCAGCGGTGAACACCTCGGCGGCGATCAGGTGCTGGCCGGCAACTTCGTGGGCATGCTGCGCGACCAGGCGGCTGGGCGGCGCGCCGTGGAGCCAGCGACCGACCTGAACGATGGCCTGCTGAGTGCGGCCCTGTGCCTGGCGGCGCGGGAGTCATCGCGTACGCATACCTTCCAGCCCGTGCGTCTGCCCGGCCAGCCGGTCCGGGCCGTCGACCCGCCGACCATGCTCGCCGACTGAAAACGTTCGGCCGCGAGCACCCGGCTTCGCTAGAATGCCGGCCATGAAATACGCCATTGTCATCGCCGATGGAGCGGCCGATTTCCCCTTGGAACAGTTGGACGGCAGGACACCGTTTGAAGCGGCCAGGAAGCCGAACACCGACCGTCTGAGCATCGAAGGCCGGCAGGGCTCGGTCGCCACGACGCCCGCGGGCATGGCGTGCGGCTCGGACATCTGCTGCATGAACCTGCTGGGTTACGACCCGGCGACCTACCACACCGGCCGGGCGCCGCTCGAAGCGGCCGCCCTGGGCATCGAACTGAACGACACCGACTGGATCTTCCGCGTCAACCTCGTCACCGTCATCGACGGGTTGATGCAGGACCACTCGGCCGGGCACATCGGCGATAAGGAAGGCTGGACGCTGCTGGGCGACCTGGCCGGCCAACTCGACGCGCCGGGCATGACCTTCTATCCCGGCGTGAGCTATCGCAACATCCTGGTCGACAGCAGCGGGCAGCGCGACTGGTCGAAGCTGCGCACCACCCCGCCGCATGACGTGCCGGGCGAGCCGATCAGCAAGCACCTGCCAAGCGGCTGCCCCGAGGCCGCACTGCTGCGTGAGATGGTCAGCCGCAGCGAGGCGCTCTTTGCGGAGCATGACGTGAATCTCACGCGGGTCGAGCTTGGTGAAGCCCCCGCCACACACGTCTGGCCGTGGGGCCAGGGCCGCCGGCCGGCCATACCTAGTTTTGAAAGCCGTTTCGGCCTGCGTGGGGCGATGATCACGGCCGTGGACCTGCTGGCCGGCATCAGCCAGTTCATCGCGTGGGACCGTCTCGATGTGCCCGGTCAGACCAGCTACCACGACACCGACTACGCGGCGGCCGGTTCGCACGCGATCGCGGCGCTCGATCACTACGACCTGGTGTGCGTGCATGTCGAAGCGCCGGATGAGGCGTCGCACGCCGCCGACGCGGCGACGAAGGTCGCGGCCATCGAGAGCATCGATCGCCACGTGGTCGGTCCGCTGCATCAGGCGTTGCGCGATCGCGGCGAGCCCTATCGGATGCTCTACCTGCCGGACCACTACACGGCTGTGAGCACGCGCAAGCACGATCCGACGCCCGTGCCGTTCGCCCTGTGCGGCGAGCACGTCAACGCCGTGCTCAAGCGGTCGTTCTCGGAAGCCAACGCCGCCGAGTCCGACCTGCACATCGACTTCGGCCACGAGCTGATGGAGTATTTCCTGAAGGCAGGCCTGAGCGGGTAAGCGTGTGTCCTCAGACGGCACGCCGGAGGCTTGTCGCAGGATATCGGAAGGAAGGGTGAGCGAGGGGATTCGAACCCCCGACCCCCAGGACCACAACCTGGTGCTCTAACCAACTGAGCTACGCTCACCATCGGGCGGTCGGACCGCCGAGCCGTGCAGATTATGGGGCGTGACGGGGCAGTGTCAAACGCTGGCGGTTTTCCCGATCAAGCCGGTTGTGCGGGCGGTCGATAGGCAACGGTAGCGACCCGACTCGGCGCCCGCGGCGCGCGCTGCCGGACGACCCTCCGGGCCGACACCTGTCTCCACGGGAGGGCTCCATGACCAGTCCAGTCGCCAGCGGCCATCACGGCAAGACCGGTCCGACGCGCCAGGGTGAGGCCGAGATCCTCCTGGAGTCGGGCACCAACGAGCTGGAGGTGCTGGTGTTCAGCGTGGGGGCCGGCACGTTCGGCGTGAACGTGGCCAAGGTACGCGAGGTGATCCTGCCGATGCGGACGGTGGCAGCGCCGCAGCAGCACCCGTGCGTGATCGGCATGTTCAACCTGCGTGGGCGGCTGCTGCCGCTGGTCGATCTGCACAAGTACCTGAGGATCGAGCCGGTGGGCGAGGATCGCAAGGTCATCGTCACGGAGTTCAACGGACAACAGGCCGCGTTCGCCGTCAGCGGCGTCGAGCAGATCTACCGCATGAACTGGGGCGACATGAAGAGCGTGCCGGACACGGAGGGCCAATCGCACTTCGCCATCACCGGCATCACCGAGATCGGCCAGCGGCTGGTGCTGATGCTCGATTTCGAATCGATCAGCGACCACATCAGCGTGCAGGACATGCTGCACATCGACCGGGTACCCAACCCGCTGGGCGTGGACCGCGGGTCGGCGCGGATCATCGTGGCCGAGGACAGCAAATTCATCCGAGGGATCATGACCGGCGTCCTGGGGGCCAGCGGATACACGCAGGTGCGGGCGTTTTCGAACGGACTGGACGCATGGCACGCGATTCAGCCGGGCGTCGACGGGCAGCCGGGGTGTGACATTCTGGTCACCGATATCGAAATGCCGCAGGTCGACGGTCTGCACCTGACGCGGCGGGTCAAGGAATCTGCTCCGCTGCGGCACATTCCGGTGCTGCTGTTTTCGTCGCTGATCACGGCCGACACGCGGCACAAGGGTTCACAGGTCGGGGCGGACGAACAGATCGCCAAGCCCGATCTGCCGCACCTGGTGGAAATTGTGGACCGTTGGGTCCGCGAGGGGACTGGCGTCCCGGTTACGGAAGCCGCAGCCGGCCGCCTGTCCGCTTGAGGCCCTGCGCCTTGGTCCGGGTTCGGGTCCGGCGCGAGCCGGCAGGGTATGACGCGGATGGCCTTGGAGTCGCCCGGAATGGGGTCGCCTCGTGAGGCATCCTCGTTTGCCGGGCCTTGCGGCGGCCTCTAGACTATCCTCGCGATCATGGGGCCGACGTTCCCGGCCAATGGACCCACTCCCGTAGAGGCCCACGTCATGCGTCCACGCTTCCGGTTGCTCGCCATCTTGCTGACAACCGCGGCAATGGGCGGCTGCGTTGAAGACGCCCATGTCCTGTCACTGTCGAGCGACGGCCAGTATTTGCCGCCGCAGACCGGGTTGGGCCTGGTGGCGCGGCCCGATTCGCCGATTCCCGACCTGCCGATGCCGATCGGGTTCAAAGTGGTGGTGGATCAGTCGCTCGTCGAGGTGCACGGAATCAGCCGGTATGTGAGACATGTGTACCAGGGCCGCTCGAGCATGGCCGACGCGACACGTTTCTACCGCCACCATGCGCCGTTGTATGGCTGGCGGCCGGTCAGCGAACGGGCCGAGAACAGCCAGACGCTGATGTGGTACGTCAAAGGCGATGAGCGGCTGACGCTGCAGTTTTCACGGCGGGGAGGCATCGTGTCCACGGTCGTGTGGATCACCGATCGGCAGGGTGCGTGAGGCCGCACCCATGAGGTCGTTTCGCCCGGTCCCAGCCCGCATACTCCTGACACGCAGAGCATAAGGATCGACCCAAGCGATGGATTCAGAACATCGTCACGAGCTGAAAGAAAACGAACTGGCCGAGTTCTTCCGCAATTTCGGGCAGTTCTGGCAGAAGTGGGGCAACAGCCTGCTGCTGGTGGTGCTGGTGGTGCTGGTGGCGGTGGTGGCGGTGCAGATGATCACCGGCTACCGCTATCGTCAGCAGGAGCAGAACTGGGCGAACCTCGAGTTTGAGCAGAGTCCGGCCGGCCTGGCGTCTGTGGCGGAGTCGGTGGATGACCCCGTGGTGCGGGCTCTGGCGCATCTGCGGGCCGGTGATCGGCTGCTGCGGACCGAAGCCGAAGTCGGGGCGGCCGAGGAACTGACCATGGGTGGAGGCGACAACGCGGCTGCACGCCAACGCACGCTGCACGAGGCGGCGACGCATTACGAAGCGGTGCGGGAGATGGCGTCGCTGGCGCCGATCTACAAAGTCAACGCCCTGTTGGGTCTGGCGGCGGTGGCGGAGAGCCAGCGACAGTGGGAATTGGCCGGCCAGCGCTACGAACAGACCATCGCCGAGGCCCAGGCCATCGATCAGCCCGCGCTGGTGCAGCAGGCGCAGCAGCGCGCCGCAGCACTGGATCGGCTTCGAGAGCCGATGTCGCTGGCGCCGCCCGTTGCGTCCGCCGCCGCGACCGGTGAACCGATGAGCGCCACCGCGAACGATGCGGCCGACGTCCCCACCACCGGGACCGACGAGGCGGAGACGGCCGCATCAGACGATGATGCTGGACAGTGAGCCCTCACGCCGATCAGTCTGATGCCGACAACCTGCCCGACTTGCCCGATCTTGGCCCCGCCGCGCAGCGCTGCGCGTTCACGGTGCGGCGTGAGGTCGACAAGCGCCTGGATGTCTATCTGCACAGCCGGCTCAAGCGCGTGAGCCGGGCGAAGGTGCAGAAGCTCATCGCCCATGGCGCCGTGCGGATCAACGGTCAGCCCACCAAGCGCAGCCACATGGTGCAGAAAGGCGACCGCATTGAGCTGTCGCTGCCCGCGCCCGCGGTGCGGACGATCGTGCCCCAGGACATCCCCCTGGAGATTCTTTACGAAGACGACGACCTGATCGTCATCAACAAGCAGGCGGGGCTGATCGTCCACCCGGCCCGCAGCCAGCTTGACGGCACGCTGGTCAACGCCCTGGCCCACCATTTCAAGCAGCAGGTGGAAGCAGCCGGCGGACGCTGGATCGAATGGCGCACCAGCGGCCTGCGAGCGACGGACCTGCAGGGCGCCGACGCCGCGGATGACGGTATCGCGGCGCAGTCCGAGGTCGAGGAAGACGAGGATGAAAGCGGCCTGCCGATCGAGGTGGCTGACAAGACCGAAGGCGGGGTGCCGGGCCTGAGCGGCATCGGCGCGTCGCTGCTGCGGCCGGGCATCGTGCATCGCCTGGATAAGCACACCACGGGCGTGATGGTGGTGGCCAAGAGCGACGACGCCCACGCCGCCATCGCCATGCAGTTTGAGCGCCGCAAGGTGAACAAGGCCTATCTCGCGGTGGTGCATGGCCAGCCGGAGGGTGAAGGCGGCGTCATCGAGCAGCCTATCGGCAAGCACCCGACCATTCGCGAAGCATATGCGGTGCGTCATGACAGCGGCGGGCGCCCGTCGGTCACGCTCTACCGGGTGCGCGAGCGCTACAGGGGCTACGCGCTGGTCGAGCTGGAGCTGAAGACCGGCCGCACGCATCAGATTCGCGTGCATATGTCATACATTGGTCACCCGCTGGCGGGCGATATCGCCTACGGGGGGGAGGTGATCGGCCCATACGAGCTCGACCATCCGCCGACGCCGGCGGGCGGCCGCAGCTTTCTGAACTACGCGAGGCCCAAAGAGCAGGGCCAGCCGATGATGTACGCGGCCTTGGAGCGTGACGACGTGCTGATGACCTTTCCGGCGCTGCACGCGGCCTATCTGCACTTCTACCATCCCGTGCGCAAGCACGAGGTGACCTTCACCGCCCCGGTGCATGGGCCGATGCGGACGCTCATCACCGAACTGCGTAAGCGCCCGGCCGCCGGCCCACTGGCAGATCCAGCCGGCTGCTGGGTGGATCTTGAGCGTACGGTCCAGTCGTGACGCGGGCCGCCCGAGCACGCCGCCATCTGGCCGCGAGCCTAGTCCTGCTTGCGCCAAGGCACATCGTCGACCCCGGCGGCCGCATTCGCCGCGCGAGCCAGGGCGAAAAGCAGGTCGCTGAGGCGGTTGAGGTAGACGACGATCTGGGCCCGGACCGGCTCGACGCGCGACAGGGCGACCACCTCGCGCTCGGTCCGCCGGCAAACCGTCCGCGCCACGTGCAATCGTGCCGCCAGTTCGCAGCCGCCGGGAAGAATGAATTGCCGCAGGGCGTCGACGTCCGCACAGGCCGCGTCGATGTATCGTTCGAGCGCCTCGACGTGCTGGTCATGAATGGCGGCCGCGGGATTACTGCGTGTGGTGGCGGCCGGGGTGGCCAGTTCGCCGCCGAGATCGAACAGGTGATTTTGAACGTCGACCAGCGGCCGACGAATCGCCTCGACCGCGCAGCCGGCCAAGGCCAGGCCCAGGTGGCTGTTCAGTTCGTCCACGCACCCGTAGGCCGCCACGCGGCGACTGTCCTTGCCCACGCGTGTGCCTGAGAAAAGGTCGGTCTCGCCGCTGTCGCCGCGGCCGGTGTAAAGCTTGCTCATGGCAGGATCATAACGCGAATGAGGCCGAGGCACGGCCCGGCTGGCGGGCGCCGGGCATGTCGGCGAGAATGCCGGCGCGGGAGCGTAGCTCAGTGGTTAGAGCAGGCGACTCATAATCGCTCGGTCGCGGGTTCGAATCCTGCCGCTCCCATTGGCGAACCGCTCGCCGGCAGGTGTTGTGTCACGAGAGTTCCGGGTGGAAACGAGGCGGCCAATGAGTTTTCCTGACGATTTCGTGTGGGGCGCGGCGGCGGCGGCGTATCAGATCGAGGGGGCGTGGGAAGAAGATGGCAAGGGCCCCAGCGTGTGGGACATGATTACCCATCGTCCCGGCCGCATCTGGAACGAACATACGGGCGACGTGGCGGCCGACCACTACCACCGTTACCGCGAAGATGTGGCGTTGATGCGGCGGATCGGCCTGCAGGCCTACCGGCTGAGCGTCAGTTGGCCGCGCGTACTGCCGGAGGGCGTCGGCCGCGTCAATGCCAAGGGATTGACGTTCTATGACCGGCTGGTCGACACGCTCCTGGAGGTCGGCATCACACCCTGGGTGACTCTCTTTCACTGGGACTATCCACTCGCCCTCCACCACCGGGGTGGCTGGCTCAATCGTGACAGCAGCGAATGGTTTGCGGACTACACGCGGGTGGTGGTGGACCGCCTGGGCGATCGGGTGCGTCACTGGATGACGATCAACGAGCCGCAGGTCTTCGTGAAGATGGGCCATGAAGACGGCGGTCATGCGCCCTGTCTGAAACTACCGCGATGCGATGTGCTACGGGCGGCCCATCATGTGCTGATGGCCCATGGCCGGGCGGTGCAGGTGATCCGGGCCGCGAGCAAGGCCGCGCCCCAGGTCGGCTGGGCGCCGACCGGCGATATTCTGCTGCCGGCGACGGACGATCCTACGGACGTGGCCGCAGCCCGCTACGGCACACAGGAGGTGATCTCCAATCTCTTCTGCCATGCGTGGTTCAGCGATCCGGCGATTCTCGGGCACTACCCGGAAAGCGGCCTGAAAGTCTTTGGACGCGACGCGCCCGCGGCGACGGCGGATATGGACACGATTCGCCAGCCGCTCGATTTCTACGGCATGAACGTCTACACCGGGTACCCCGTGCAGGCCGACGCGCAGGGCAAAGCGGTCCTTGTGCCGCGGCCGCCGGGCAGTCCGATCACGCTGTATGAATGGCCGGTGGAGCCCGACGCGCTCTACTGGGGGCCGCGGTTCATTCACGAGAAATACAGGCTGCCGATCGTCGTCACCGAAAACGGCCTGTCGTGCATGGACTGGATCAGCGCGGATGGGCACGTGCATGATCCGCAACGGATTGAATTTCTGCGGCGTTACATCGGCCGGCTGCGCGATGTCAGTGAGGAGGGCGTGCCGGTGCGCGGCTACTTCCACTGGGCGATTCTCGACAACTTCGAATGGAGCGAAGGATACAAGCACCGCTTCGGCCTGATTCACGTCGACTACGGGACGCAGAAACGCACGCTCAAGGATTCAGCCGCGTGGTACAGCCAGGTGATCGCCACCAACGGCGCCGACCTGTAGGCTGGATGCGCCGGCTGGAAAGTGTGGGCGGATATTGGCCCGCTCAGCGTGCGGACCGACTGGCGGCTGCTGCGGAGGAACGTTCGCGGGCGATCACGCGCGGACGGGCCGGCTGGTGGTGGCCGGGCTTCATGCACGTGATCGAGCGGTAGCCGCGGCCGGTATTGATATAGCGTGTCAGGCTCTGCTTCAGTTTGCGGTCCATGAAGGGCAGCAGCGGCTGGTCGACCTTCGGCAGGCACGCGAGGGCCTCGCGTATCCGCCTGTCCCATGTATCGGCCATCTGGTCGAACTCGTCGCAGCGCAGGATGCCGCGGCAGTCAGCCAGATCGCAGGCCAGTGGCATTTCCTCGCCGGGGGCCAGGAACATGCGGTAATCATCGGTGATCTGCTCGCCTGCGGCGATGTCGCGGATGGCGATCTCGAAGCCGTAGCCGGTGCTGAGCGTGTTGGCGTGGCAGCAGTGGTTGACGTACTTGGCGATGTCCCAGCTGATGACGCGCACACCATGATCGTCCATGTAGGAATAGCGGTCGATGACGGGGCGGTAGGCGGGATCGTCCATGAGGGGATGGTCGGGGGTGATTTCGACCTCGAGGGCGTCGCGGACATAGACGATGGCGCCTCGGGGGATGGGCCGGCGGGCGAAGACACCGTAGCCGACCACTGCGCTCACATGGCGCAACTCCGTATCGGGGTGAATCATGGTGCGATGAGAACCAGAGGCGGTGCGACCGGCGAAACGGCCGACGCCGCGCGAGTTCCCGCCGCCGGGGGCCGACAGAGGGCCGACCACGGGGTGGATTGCGATTGAATGTACGTCGAGACATTTGAAAAACAAGGGGGTCGGCGGGGTGGAACGCAGATTATTTTTCGTGCCCGTCCCGGCGGCGAGGTCGACGGACCACACGGAGCTTGACCCGCACGCAAGGGCGAGGCGGCCTTCGGTCGCCCACGATGCGAAGCCGAGCGTGATAGGATGTTCGTCTGCGGGAGAGCAACCCACAGCGCGTCACGCGGGAACGTGTCATGCAGAACCACGGCATCGCCAACAGCCTGACGGAGTATGGGGACCGCGGGTTCTCGCTGTACATGCGGCGGGCGTTCGCCCAGTCGATGGGGTTCTCCCGTGAGGCCCTGGACAAGAAGGTCGTGGGCATCGTCAATACCTTCAGCGATCTGAATAATTGCCACCGCGACGTGCCCAGACTGGTCGAGGCGGTGAAGCGAGGGGTCTGGCAGGCGGGGGGCCTGCCGCTGGAGTTCCCGACGATCAGCCTGGGTGAGCTTTTCCTCAACCCCAGCAGCATGATGTTCCGCAACCTGATGGCGATGGACGCGGAAGCGATGATCAAAGCCCAGCCGATGGATGCGGTCGTGATCGTCGGCGGGTGCGACAAGACAATGCCCGCCATGCTGATGGGGGCCGCCAGCGCCGGGCTGCCCACCATCGCCCTGGTGACCGGGCCGATGCTGCCGGGCAACGTCGGGGCTCAGCGCGTCGGGGCATGCACCGACTGCCGGCGGTTCTGGGCGACGTACCGGCGCGGTGAGATCGACGACGCGGGCATCGACGCGGTCGAGGCGAACCTGGTGCCGACCTCGGGGACGTGCGGGGTGATGGGCACAGCCTCGACGATGGCGTGTCTGCTCGAAGCCCTGGGGATGATGCTGCCCGGCTCGGCGGCCGTGCCGCAGGTGATGGCCCAGCGGTATCGGATCGCCGAAGAGACCGGCAAGGCGGCGATGGCGGCGATCGAGACCCGCCTGACCCCGGACAAGATCCTCACCGGCAAAGCTTTTGAGAATGCCCTGCGCGTCCTTCAGGCGATCGGTGGGTCGACCAACGCGATTGTGCACCTGATGGCGATCGCAGGTCGGCTGGGCATCCGCGTCGAGCTCGACTGGCTGGAGCGCGTCAGCGAGGACACGCCGGTGCTGGTGGACCTCAAGCCGTCGGGGCAGGGGTACATGTCGGACTTCTACGAGGCCGGCGGTCTGCCTGTGGTGCTGCAGGAGATCAAGGATCTGCTGCATCTGGATGTGGTGACCGTCACGGGTCGCACGCTCGGCGAAGTGCTGGACGTGGACTACACCTTCCCGGACTGGCAGACGATCATCCGCCCACGGAGCAACCCGTTACTCGCCAAGGGCGCGCTGGTGGTGGTCAAGGGCAACCTGGCCCCGCATGGGGCGGTGGTGAAACGGGCGGCGGCGGACGCGAAGCTGCTGCGGCACCGGGGCAAGGCCGTAGTCTTCACATCGCTGGCCGATCTGAGCCGGCGGATCGACGATCCAAACCTTGCCGTGACGCCCGCCAGCGTGCTGGTGCTGCAGAATGCCGGGCCGATCGGCGGCCCCGGAATGCCCGAGGCCGGAGCCCTGCCGATCCCGAAGAAGCTGGCGGGCGTCAAGGACATCGTGCGCATCAGCGACGCGCGGATGAGCGGGACAGCCTATGGGACGGTGGTCCTGCACATTTCCCCCGAAACCGCGGTGGGCGGGCCGCTGGCGCTGGTGCGCGACGGCGATGAGATCACGCTGGATGTGGATAAACGAGAGTTGACGCTGCACGTGGAAGACGCGGAGCTGGTTCGGCGCAAGGCCGCGTGGACACCGCCGGCCACGACCGCGTCGCGCGGCTATGAACGCCTGTACCGCGAGCACGTCCAGCAGGCCCACCTGGGGCTGGACTTCGACTTCCTGCGTCACGAGGCGATGCGGGACGGGGATGGGTGACGCCCGGCAGGGCTGTGGGGCGTCACGATCTGTGGCGGCGCTTCGCTCTGCTACAGGCACCCGGCGTAGGACCGTTGTGGGCGCAAGTCACAGAGTCCTGTGCGTGAACATTCCCGCGACGACCGTGGCGTCGATGGGGATGCTCAGGACGTTCTGCGGAGTCGGGTCAAAATCTTTCGCGAAAATGTCCCTGCCGAGAATCGTCAGGTCGGCGTCCATGCCGACTTCCAGTCGGCCGCGCTGGTCGGCTTCACCGACCGCACGAGCTGGACCGACGGTGTGGGCCCATAGCCACTGGCCGACGGTCAGCGCCTCCTGAGGATGCCAGCCTCTTTCGGGCTTACCGTCGCCGTCGGTGCGGCGAATGGCCGCGAGCAGCGAATCCCGCCAGTCGGCGCGGACCACAGGCGCGTCGGAACCGAGGGCGAGGTTGGCGCCGGATTCGAGCAGGCTACGTGCGGCATACGTCCACCGGCTGCGGCGGCCGAGGATCCGGTCAGCGGTCTTCCAGTCGGGCATAAGGTGACAGGTCTGCATGGAGACCGTGACATTCAGGGCGGCGAAGCGCGGCAGGTCGTCGGGGTCCAGATGCTGAACGTGTTCGATGCGGTGCGGCAGGTCGCGGCGGCTATGGGCTTCAAGGGCGTTGAGCACCTCGCGGATGGCCCGGTCGCCGATGGCATGGGTAGCCAGCGGCAGGTTGGCCGCCGTGCAGCGCCGCACCAGGTTGGCGAGCTGCTCGTGGGTCAGCGTGGGGACGCCGGTGTTGTCCGGCTCACCCTCATAGGGTTCGAGCATCCATGCCGTGTGGCTGTTAAGTGACCCGTCAGCGAAAGTTTTGATGCCCGTCACCTGGAAGCGAGGGTCGTCCGCCCAGCGACGACGTGCCGCAACCGCTTGCTCGAATTGCTCATCCAGCACATAACCGCGCACGCGCAGCGGGCAGGGGCCGGAGCCGTAGTCTTCGTGCATCATGTCCACGAGGCGGCTGACCGGCTGGTGCGATCCGGCGGCCATGACATGCACCGCGGTGTAACCGCAGGCCTGCATGTGGCGAATGCCATCGGCCAGGCACGCGCGGTAGTCGTCGTCGGTCGCAACGGGCCACTGGATCAGCCGCAGTGCGTTCTCGAAAAGCATCCCGGTGGGTTGGCCGGCGGCGTCGCGAAGGATCGATCCGCCGTCAACGTCGGGGCTCTGGGCATTGATGCCGCTGTCACGCATCGTGCAGGTGTTGATCCACGCTCCGTGGCCGTCGAACTGGGCCAGCGCCACGGGGTGATCGGGAGCGACGGCGTCGAGGTCGGCGGCTGTGGGGAAGGCCGGCGGGTTCCAGTCGTTGACGTTGAAGCCGCGGCCCATGAGGTACTCACCCGGCTCGGCCCGGGCGACGCGCTCGGCCACACGCTGGATGCACTCGGCTTTGGACCGCGTGCCGCTCAGATCGATCAGGCGCATGGCCATGCCGATGCCGTCGAGGTGGCAGTGGCTGTCGACGAGGCCGGGAACGACGGTGCGGCCGGCGAGATCGACGGTCTTGATCGATCCGCCGACGTCGCCCCCGAGACGTGCGATGTCAGCGGTGGACCCAATAGCGGCGATCCGTCCCTCGCGGATGAGCATCGCACAACCGGCCAGGTGGGGGTGCTGATCGCGCGACGAGGCCGATGGCGTGTAGAAGCGGCCGTGGGTGAGCAGCAGTGTGGGGGGCATGCCACAGCAGCATAGCGGATCGGCTTCCACGTGTGGGGGGCAAGGCGGAGCGTCCTGGCGGCCGTGAGCGGTCGGCGCGATTGCCGTGAGGGATGACCATGCTCGCGGCCGCCGCCGGACGTTTCCGTCGGCCGCAGAGGCTGGTATGCTCGTCGGACAAGACACCGCAGGACAGGAGACGTCATGGCCTCGGGATACCCCACCTTTGTAACGGCCGTCGCCCGCCACGTCGCCAGCGACGACAAGGATCAGATTCGCGAACGAGCGCTGGCGTCGGCGCGGCAGGCGTGTGATTCGCTCGAGCAGAAGCTCGCCGGCCGAACGCCCCGGCTTTATTACATCCTCGAGAATATGAAGGGCCACTGGGCGACCAATGATCTGTTTCGGGAGCAACTGAGCGACGCGCCCTATGTCGGCGTGGCCAACAACTGGGACGACTACTCACCCAATGACCGGGACAGCTTCGCCGAGATGGGGGAGAAGATGTCGGGGATTTCGATCACGGCCATCCTCGGTGATGTGGACCTGCAGGCCGAGCGCGTGGAGATTCCCTTCGACCAGGTGGACTGGAGTTGGGGCGGTGGCCCGGTGTATTCGCATTTTCTCAGCCAGCGGCCGCTGCACAAGGAAAAGGCGGCTGAACTGGTCGGCAAATTCAGGTTTGACCCGACGCCCGGAGCGGCCAACGTCCTGCTGGTGGCGGGGCAGATGCACACACTGCGGCATGAGTATGTGGCTGAGGGCATCAGCGATGTTCTCCCGGCGGGCGTGGACCTGGCGGGCGGCGCGTCGGCTGACTGGGGCGCGGTCTATTTCGACGGCCAGGTGTATGAAAGTTCGATCGTCGGCCTGCGGATTTCCGGGCAGTTTCGCACGATCTGCACCGGCGCCAAGGGGCGGGCGGATGCTCCGCTGCGCCTGGAAGAACTGCTCAAGGAAGTTAACGCGAAGCGGCGGCACGACGAGATGACCGCTATGATTTTCTTTTCGTGCGCAGGCGGCTGGCGGCATAGTTTTGAGCAGCAGGGCAAACTTCTCAGGAAGCACCTGCCCGAAGGTCTGGGCGTGATCGGCCAGATTTCCGGGGGCGAATTCGGCCGGCTGCGCGAGATGTCGGGTTTCGCCGCCGACAGCCGTCTGGGCGTCATCATCGCCATGCTCCCCAGGAACTGAACGCTGCGGTGACGGCGACGTAAACCCTTGTGACACCCCAACGGATTCAGGGAGTATCCATGATGAAAACGATGTGTACGCTGATGGCGGGACTGGTGATTCTTGGCGTCGCGGCGACGACATGGGCTGAGGATGACGCAACGACGAACCCTGCGCAGGTTGAGGCGGAGCAGCCGATCCCGCCGGTCAACGTCGTGGTGCCGCCGGACCCCGATGCGCTGCCGTTTCTCGAAGAAAAACACTTTGTGATGAACTGGCTGCTGCTTGGACCCTTCATGTACGACAAAGACGCGTTCGCCGGCGATGAGCAGCAGGCCGCGGCCACGCACGCCTTTGTGGACAACGCGGGGGAGCTGGACGGCTCCCAGGAGGCGCCCGAGGGGACCACGTGGCAGGTGCATTCGTTCACCGGCGACGTGCAGGCTGGACAGGTGAACCTCCATGTTCCATACGGCGGCAACACGGACTACGCGGCCGCGTACGCGGTGGCGATCCTTCGAGCCGACGAGCCGATGGAGAGTCTCTCGATGTGGGTCGGCAGCGACGACTACCTGCAGATCTGGCTCAATGGCCAGCTGATCCACACCTATGACCAGAAGCGTCGCGGCAGCGACTGGGATCAGGATCTGATCGAAGACGTGACGTTGAACCAGGGCGACAACCGGCTGGTGGTCAAGTGCGTGGATGTGGTCGGCGGCTGGGATTTCTACCTGCGGCTGACCGACGTTGACGACAATCCGTTGACCATCGAAAACGCTGAGTGAGAATCGAACGTTTGACGGGCCGGCCGTTTTGTGTCGGTTCGTGACGGGAAAGGACTGGATCGGGCATGAAGTATCGCACCCTTGGCAGAACAGGCATCAAGGTCAGCGAGATCGGCTTTGGCGGATGGGGCATTGGCGGGGGCTGGGGCCACCGCGACGACGCCCTGGCCGAAAAAGCGTTGAACGCGGCATTCGATCAGGGTGTCAATTTCTATGACAGCGCCCTGGGCTACGGCGACAGCGAGAAGATCATCGGACGTGTCTTCAAGAATCGGCGTGACAAAGTCGTGCTGACCTCAAAGGTGCCGCCCAAGACCTACAAGTGGCCTGTGCTCGATCATGAGCCGCTGGAGACGACCTTTCCAGCCTCGTGGATCATTGAGTGCACGGAAAAGAGCCTCAAGTCCTACGGCACCGATCACCTGGACGTGCAGCAGTTTCACTCCTGGGTCGACCCCTACGTGAAGCTCGACGAGTGGTACCAGGCGGTCGACAAGCTCAAGAAGGATGGGAAAATTCGCGCGTGGGGCGTGTCGGCCAACGACTGGGATCCCTACAACACGGTGGGGTTGGTCGAGTCGGGCAAGGCCGATACGATCCAGGTGATCTACAACGTCTTCGAGCAGCGACCGGCCGAAAAGTTGCTGCCGGCGGCCAGGAAGCACAACGTGGGCATCATCGTGCGTGTGCCTTTCGAGGAAGGCCTGCTGACGGGCAAGATCCGCCCGGGACACAAGTTCGAGGATAACGACTGGCGGGCCGAGTTCCTGACGCCGGAGAGGCTGAAGGAAGCCGAACCGCACATCAAGGCGGTGGAAGCTCAGCTCGACGGCACGTACAAGGATCTGCCGACTCTGGCGCTCAAATTTGTGCTGGCCCATGAGGCGGTGAGCACGGTGATCCCCGGCATGCGTCGTCCGGCGCACGTGGGCACAAACACGGCGGTGAGCGATTTGCCGGCCCTGCCCGCGGCCAAGGTCAAGGCCCTGCAGGCCCTGAAGTGGTATCACGGCTGGCCTTATCCGTGGGCCCAGAAGGCCTGACTGGCGTCGGCGTGTTGACGGCGGCGACAGTGAGGTGGGAGCCGGAGCAATGAGTGATCCGTCGCGTCTGCGTCGCGAGGCCGTGCTGGCGCAAATGCGTCGGGTATTGCCTCGCGTGGAAGCGTTCGAACAATGGATTGAGAAGTCCGGCGAACTACCGCCGGACTTTTCTTCGTGGCCTGCGCGCCCCTGGCCTGCGGATCTGTTGCGCCACGACGATGGCGGGGCGGTGACCGCGGCGCGTTGGCCGCGGCGCCGGCGGGAAATAATGGCGGCTCTTGAAGCCCACATGGTCGGTCGTGCCCCGGCGGCCCCTGACAATCTGCGTGCGGTGATCGAGAGCCAACGTCGTCGGCCCCACGACGAGGTATGGACGGTGAGGCTCGAGTTCGGGCCCGACCATCAGGCGACGCTGCCGTGCCTGCTGGTGGTTCCCGATGCGGCGCGAGAGGCTCAGCGGGCCGGCAAGCGAGCTCCTGTCTTCCTGTCCAACTACATGCCGTACCTCACATGGGCCCGCCGAAGCGTGCAGCGCGGCATGGTGTATTGCTGGTACGCGGCCTGCGACGATTTACCGGAGATGCAGCCCGTGCCTCCGGACGCGTCGCGGCCCTGGACGAAGTTCTACCCCGACGCTGACTGGGGCGCCCTGCGCCGGCGGGCATGGGGTGCCAGCCGCGCGGTGGACTGGCTGACGAAACTTCCCTTCGTCGATGCGGATCGTATCTACATCGGCGGCCATTCACGCAGCGGCAAACAGTCGATCATCGCAGCGGCGTTCGACGAGCGGTTGGCCGGCGTCATCAGCTCGAGCTCCGGCGTCGGCGGGGCGATCAACTTCCGCGACTTCGATGAATCGGTATACGGAGAATCGATCGAGCTGCTCACGCGGGTTTTTCCGGAATGGATGACTCCGCGGCTGCGTTTTTTCGCCGGTCGCGAGAAATGGCTCCCGGCGGACTGCCACGAACTGCTGGCCCTGATCGCTCCGCGGCCGCTTCTGTTAAGCACCGCCGTCTTCGACTGGGTCGAAAGCACTTTCGCCATCGAGACGGCGCTTCGTCTGATTCAGCCGGTCTACGATTTGCTCGACGCGTCGAAACAGATCACCGTCCGCTATCGGCCGCATCAGCACGGCCGCAAACCCGAAACACGCCGTGCCTTTGACGAGTGTCTCTGGCGTGTGGCTCACGGCGAGGCGGCGGCCGACGTGTTCCCGTTCGCACCACTTCACGACGGGATGGCGACCGCGCTGACCACGGCCAAGACGGCGACACCGCCCACGGCTGGCGCATCGACCGCCCAACGGCTGGCGTTTCTGCTCGGCGACGGCCCGGCGTATGCGCCGAAGCCCACGGTCTTCGGCCAGGGCGAATCGGCGGAATCGGAGCGGCTGAATGTCCGGGACAAGCCCGGCCAACCGCAGCGCGAGCCGTGGACGTTCGGCGACGGCGTGTTTGCGCAGTTCTACCGCGCCGCGGGGGCGAAGCCCGGCGACGAACCGCGGCCGGCGGTCATCTGGCTGCCGCCATTCGCCTGCTCCAACGGATACATCGGCGGCTATCGAAGCGGCGATCCGCCGCACGTGCGGCTGGTGAATGCAGGATTCGCCCACGTCCTGTGCTTCGACCCGATCGGTACGGGTGGACGGCAGGATGAACGGCAAGGGTTCTACACACGGCATCCTAACTGGAGCCTGATGGGACGCATGGTGCTGGACGTACGGCATGCGATCGACGGCCTCGCACAGCATGACGAAGTCGACGCGACGCGTATCTATCTGTATGGATTCGGCCTGGGTTCGATGCTGGCGCTCATAACCGCTGCCATGGACCATCGCGTGGCGGGGGCTGCGGTGATCAGCGGTTGGACGCCGCTGCGAGTCGATACCCCCGAGTCACCGTCGGGCGGCCTGCGGCGATGGAGCCATCATTTCGGCTGGCTTCCACGATTGGGTTCGTTCATCGGACGCGAGGCGCACGTGCCGGTGGATTTTGATGAGATCCTGGCCGCGATCGGCCCGCGGCCCGTGCATGTCATCGCGCCGACGCTGGACCAGCACGTCAATCCGCAGGCGGTGCGGGAGACGGTCGCCGCGGCACGCAGGCTCCATCGCCAGGCAGAACACTCGGACGCCCTGACGCTTTCAACGCCTGAAGAGTTCGGCCGCCTGACCAACCCTATGCAGGATGACGCCATCACAGCCCTGATTCGATGGGCGCAGCGCGGCTGAGAATCAGCCGTCAAGACGCTCGTTGATGACGCCCTGGGCGTCGATGGTCTCGATGCCGCCTTCCTCGATCTCGATGTCTTCGCGACGGTCGACGCGGTCGACCTGGCCGTCGCGGATCCACAGGATGCGGTCGGAGTTGGACAGCATCTTGTGATCATGCGTCGCCGTGATGATGGTGACCCCGCGCTCGACCGACAGCTTTTTGAGCATGGCGATGATGTCGGCGCCGGTCTTGAAGTCGAGATTGGCGGTCGGCTCATCCGCGAGAATGATGGCCGGGTCGTTGATCAGAGCGCGGGCGATGGCGACGCGCTGCTGCTGGCCGCCGGACAGTTCGTCGGGCCGGTGGTCGAGCCGATGTCCGAGGCCGACCAGCTCCAGGCACTCAACAGCCTTGGTGTTGGCCTGCTCCAGTGACAGGCCGCTGAAGACGCCCGGCAGGGAGACGTTGTGCGTCGCATCGAGCGACCAGATCAGGTTGTATGCCTGAAAGATGTAACCGATGTAGTGGTTGCGCACGTAGGCAAGCTGGCGGCCGGTGAGTCGGGTCAGGTCCAACGGGCCGATCTCCACCGCGCCGTCGGTGGGCGTATCCAGCGCGCCGATCATGTTGAAGAGCGTGGTTTTGCCCGAGCCGGACGGCCCCATGATCGACAGGTACTCGCCACGCATGATGTCGAAGTTGACGTCGCGAAGGGCGTAGACGGTCTCGCCGCGCAGGTTGAAGCGTTTGGAGATGTTGCGGACCTTGATGATCGGTTCGCCAAGCCGAATGTCGGAGCGAGGGTCGATGGCGGGGTTGGTCTTGCTCATGGCGATGTCTTCAGGGGATCCGGCAAGCGGAACGGACGGATGGACGCCGTCGGCTTCAGAACGGCAACTGAAAGACGCTCTTAATCAGGAAGGTGATGCCGATGCCCAGCGTGCTGATGAGGCCGACGCCGCAACTGAAGCCGGCGACGATGACGGGGATGTACTGACGCCAGCGGGCCCCGAATTTGCGCTGGAAGTAATAGCGGCCTATCAACGCACCGATGAACTGGGGAATCACGGCGAATGGCAGCGTCTGGTTCAGACCTCGCACGATGCCATAAGTCAGGAATACCGGCGCCCCCAGCACGCGCAGCACCCCGAACAGCATCGAGCCCAGAGCCAGTCCCCAGACGATGAAATCGCCACGGAAGGCCTGTTCAAAGCGTGAAAAGCCGCCCAGCGTGGACGTGTGGACGATGGCGTTGTTCTCCGCCATCACCTCCCACCACTGCTGGGCGAACGGATACTGAGCGCTGGGCACGGGAGCCAGGCTCCAGATGAAGTTGGCAAAGAAGATCGAGGCCAGCAGTACGATGGGCGTGAGCAGGACTTCTGACTTCCAGATGCTCCAGAACTTGGTGCCCGTCAGTTCGCAGGTGCGGTAAAAAACGGTCATCGAGCCGTAGTTGTGCAATGGAATGGGCAGGAACCAGACGGCCACGCCCTGGTAGCCGGACATGATGAATGACGCTTCGCGGACAAAGGGAATGTTGACCACCTCGCCGGCGATGCCTTCCATGCGGGCGGTGACGTAGCTGATTATCGGCGTGTAGAGGAAGCCGTAGAAGAACATCACCATCATGACGCCCGGATGCCAGTCAATGAGCATCCCGCTGACCGTGATGTAGGCGGCCGTCGAAAGAATATAGACGCCGATGATGAGCGGGGCCTTGATATCGCCGCGACCCTCGGGAGCGTTGAATACCGCTTCTGGGGTTTCGCCACGGGCCCGCTGGGCTTTGTGGTGGCGGCGCATCTGCATCAGTCCCTTGCCCACGGTGACGAAGCCGACCAGGGCGATAGCCAGAGCCACGCCGATGCTGAAGCTGAAGTAAAAGTCGATGTTGTTCTTGATGAAGGTGGTCTGCAGGTCGTCATTGGGCGTCCATGAATGGAGGATGCCCTTCTCACGCAGGATGGGATTAGCGATGGCCACGACGATCATGGCGATGAAGGTGCCGAGCATCGCGTAGTAGGGCAGCAGCATGCCAATGAGCACCATGCCCAGATCCAGCGAAAGTCCCACAGCGACGGCGGGCAGGAGCGACTGGGTCTTGGGCGTCCAGTCGATGAAGGGAATGGGGATGATATTGATCGGCGCGTCGAGCAGGGCCCCGGTCAGCGTGGGCAGGCCCAGGTAGATGAAGCCGAAGATCAGCCCGACCAGCCCGCCCATTGAAAAGACGCGCCACCGCCAGCTTGTGGGGCTGTTGGGGTCGCGGTTCATGTCGCGTTCGGACGACTCCTCTTCCTGCTCCTCGGACAGCGCGAGCACGCCTTGGGCGCCGATGGGAGCCAGCGGGAAGGGCAGCCGCTCGATGTCGCTGGCCAGGCGGAACAGGCCGTAGCCGAGGATCATGTTGTTGGTGCGGCTCATGATCATGGCGAATACGACCAGCCCCAGGGCCGGCATCCATTCCCACATGAACAACGACCGCTGATCGAGCACATCCTGATTGTTGGGGGCGAACCAGTTGGGCAGTTGTTCAGCGATGCCGTTGGCCTGAGCGGCATTGGACTGAGCGTAGAACTGGTTCCAGATCAAGGCCATGCCGCCGTCGAAACCGCCACCCATAGCCGCCGCACCGCCCATGATCGCACCGGCCAGGTAGAACAGCGTGAAAATCTCACTCTTGCGCAGCACCTTGTTGGCTCGCCGGGCCACTTCGATGAAGAGGATCAGCGTCACCCACTGGGCCGCCTGGCCAACGCCCGCCCCCGCCAGCAGGATCATGTACAGTGAGCCCGGCACCATGACCAGGGCCACGAACAGCGCGCCGATGAACGACGCCCAGGAGAAGCCGTCCTCGAACTCGGTCGGCTGCTCCATCAGATTGCGAAACTCTTCGAGTTCGCGATCGAGCTTTACGCCCTGGGCCGACATGAGCGGGTCAGGCTTCAGTGCTTTGTTCTTCTCGGCGCTCAAGAGACCTTCTCCGTCTCAGGGGTGGTCATGGTTGTGGTCCCGGCCGCATCGCCCAGGCTTTCGAGGGTCTGGCGGCGGTAGTCCTCCACCGCTTCTGGGGAGAGCGTTCGCCAGAACAGGAACTGCTGGCGCAGATCCGTGATGAAGGTTCGGTTGGCGCGAATCCAGTCCTGCTTGGCGCCGCTGAGGCGGTTGGCCTCGATGTGAATCTCGTCGACGCCGGGAATCTCCGAAGGCACCGCACGCAGGCTGAAGTCCTGTGTCACGCCCAGATCGAACGGCGCCAGGGCGAGTTGGGCGCGAAGCACCAGATGTTTCTGCGCGTCGCGCTCGATGGCGGCTCGGGTGCAGGCGAAGATGCCCAGGCCGGCATCATCATGCTGGCGGAAGTGCTCGGCCAGGAAACTGACCACGCCCGTAATGTCGTAGGCCGACACCGTGAATGGGAACGTCATGGATGTGCGGTCGCCCTCGGGCGGGGGCATCTTCCATGCCCGTGCCAGGCCGGGGTTGGCGCTCTTGGAGGCGCGGTAGGCGGGGTAGACGGCCGACACGAGCACGGTCGCCATCACCACGCCGATGGCAAACAGCGAGTTGGTCGAGGAAAAGTTGATGGACGGAGGGGGAATCAGCCCCATCTCCGCGAGCTTCGCGGCGATCAGCGCGACCAACTGGGCAAGGATCTGTCCGCCCATTCCCCCGATGACCGCATATACCGCGGCTTCGGCGAAGAACAGGAAGCCCACGTGTGCCGGCCCGAGGCCCAGGGCGCTGAACGTGTAGATCTCCTTCTCGCGGTCGGTGATGCTGCCCAGCATCGTGCCGAAAATGATGAAACCGCCCAACAGAATGGGCACCACCAGGGCGAAACCGCCGCTGACCGACGTAAGCTCGGTGAAGAACAGCCGGGACACGCCTTCGGGCGTGCGGGCCCAGACCGGCACCTCGACCTGCTCCGCGACGCGCAATGCATAATCGTCGATATCGAACTCGTCGCGTGGGTAAACGGTCAGTACGTGGGTTCCCGCGCCCAGACGCCGCAACGTCTGGCCACCCATGATCGCCACCTGGTTGGGACTCAGGCGGCGGAAATCGCGCTGGATGCGGTCGTCGCTGAGCGTCTGGGTTTGGCCCTGCTGTTGACGGCGCTCCTCCTCAAAGGCGACGAAGTCGACGGGTAGCACGCTCTTGCCGTCCAGGTGCCGCAACCGCTGCAGGGCGCTCACATCCACGACGCCCGCGAAAGTAAGCTTGTAGCCGCCCAGCAACACTGGATCGCCGACGTTCAGGTCCAGTTGGTCCTTGAGCACCCGCGGCAGGAAAAGACCGTCGCCATCGAGCGCCTGTCGCTTGGTGGGAAGGTCGTCCGCCACGAGAACATCCGCCAGCGCGGGCCAAAGCTCCAGTTCCTCCACGTCCAGGCCCATAACCGCGTCAACGGTCAGCGCCTGGCCGCTGTCCTGGCGGGCGACGCTGAAGGACACGTCGCCGGCGTTCTGGCGCACCTTCCAGCGATGCTCGGCGATATAGAAAGGCGAGGCGGTTTGACTGCCCACCAGCAGGCCGGTTTCTCCGCCGATCCCGCCATAGTCAAGATTACGCAGCATGAGGACAGCGGTCTGCCCCTCCGCGGCGGGCCCTTCGTAGATACGGCGCACGCCCATCTGACTTGTGAAGGAGGCGAAGCACAGAATCGTGAAAGTCAGCATGACCACGGTGACGGCCGTCAGCGTCGTTCGCAACGGTCGACGACGCATTGTGGACATGCCCATGCCCACCGCGGCCAGCAGCGTCGCGGTCGCGGATACCTGCACACTGTGGGCCTGGCCCACGTGGCTCTGCATGGCCATGATCTCGGTGCGGAACTTGCGGATGATGATGTAGCACACCAGGCCCGAGAGCAGAATGATCGTGAAAGCCAGCAGAATGATGATGGGGGTCGCGGCGATCGAAAAACCCGGATGCAGCACGTAGAGGAAAATAAAAGTCGCCAGGAAGCAGGTGGCGAAGCCTGCCAGACGTCCGTACACCGTCGAGGAACAGATCAGCAGCCGCTCAAGGGAGAAGGCGAAGGGGATCGTCAACAGCAGGAGAATAACGATCGCCCGGATCAGGTCGTCCATCGATTGCCGCAGGGGAGCATAAACCTTGCGCCCCAGGGCGAGGGCCTGGGTCTGCTCGACCACGCGCTCTTCGAGGGTCGGACTCTGCTCGCTTTCGAGTCGCTGGCGTCCGGCCCGGGCGTGCAGCCGCTCCAGGTCCGGCAGGATCACGCCGCCCTGCCGCAACGTGCTCAGACGAAGCTCATTCAGCCACCAGTAGTCGCGGGCGCTCTGGGCGTCCAGACGCATCGGAGTGGCCCACTGCGAAACCGGGATGCCGCGGCCGACCGGATTTTCAGGGTCGACAGCCAGCGCCAGGGGGCCGTCAGCCTGGACGATTTTGAACCGGGCTTCGCCCCCCAGCGAGTCCGCCTCGATGTCGTATTCGTGGGCGAAAAAGAAGGTGATGTCGCGGTTCTGCCCATAGAGGCTGCGGTTGGGGCGCAGGCGCGAGTTGGATGCAGCCCGCAGTATCTGAACCGCCTCGGCGCTGATGTTCACGCCGTTGGCAGGATGCAGCGCCGCGAAGCCGCGACCCGGAAACAGTTCGGCCTTGGCCGTCTTGGGTGAATCGGCGTAGATGCTGTCCTGGGTGGTGATGGCGATGCAGTTGCCCAGCTCGTCGAACAACCCGACGAGCACGCCCATCTGCGCATAATCATTCGAGCCCACGCCGATGAGGGCGAAGCGGCCGTTGGCGTCGACCGGCACCAGCGGGAACGGATCCCAGTTTTCGACCAGCCGAGCGTTGAAAAGGGCGCCGAAGACGTTGGAGGCCCACCAGTTGCGACTGGGCCAGGCGATGGCGACGCCTCCCGCCGCGGGCCAGTCTTCCGTCAGGCTGCCGCTGCTTTTGAGCACCGCCGCATTGCCATCGGTCTGCGAAGGCGACCATTTCGGACGATACGAGGCGTTCTGAGCACGAAACGGGCGTGGCAGACTGACGGCCGCGGAATTGGCGGCCGCCTCTAGGGCGAGCAGGGCCTCGCCCGCCTGGGCCCGTATGCGCCGCCAATCCAGGCGCTGCGCCACATCGGACGGATGGCCTGTATCGAGCCGCGCGTCGTAACCGGTCATGATCGACACGTTGTACAGACCGTAGATGCCCGCGATCATTCCCGCCGGCACAAAGTCGCGTGCGGCGAAGGTTCGGCCGTAGTCCGGCTCTTCGATCGGACGTGTCTCAAAGTGCGTGATGCTGGTGATCGGCGCCACCTCGCGGGCCAGGGCCGTGAGCAGGCGCTTGTGGTAGCCGGCCGTGTCAGTGTCGGCGCCGGTGCGCGTGTGCGGATAGAGCCGCCCGATGGAGTGGCCAGCCACGAAGCTCCATGTCGGCCCGACGTCGGCCAGGTCGTAGCTGGCGTGAAAGATCACCCAGCGGTTGCCAAGGCGGCGGCGAATCAGCTCCTGGTGTCCGTCAATGGTGATCTGCTCTTCAAGTTCCCGAACGCGCTGGTCCAGGCTCGCGGCCGTCAACGCATGCAGCGTGTCGACCGCCTGTGTGACGGCCTCACGCATCTGCGCCAAGGAGGCGTATTCGCCCTCAGCCTTGGCCACGCGGCGGGCCAGTTCCACCTCATCAAGCCCCGCCAGCTCATCGACGGTCAGCCTCGTCGCTTCCCGCAGCAGTTGCCGCATCACCTGCTCACCCAGAGATGCCGCCCGGAATCCACCCGAAGATCGCCACGCGCTGTTGAGCACACGGCGCACCTGGTCCCAGCGATTGCGCACGACCAGCAGGCTCTGAACCCGGGTGTCCAGAGCCGCCGCCTCCTCGCCCTGCGCCTCACCGCGCAGAAGATTGACCTCCACCACGTCGTCATTGACCAGCGTACGCATCCGCAAGGCTTCCTGATCGAGCTTCTTGATCAGAGCCTTGACTTGAGCGTCGGTCGCTTCGGCATGACCCTGCCCGTCGAGCAAGGCCCGCACACCGCGGTCAAACGCCAGTTCGTCGCGATGATTGGCCAGCAGTTTCTCGGCCTCGTCGACTGGCATGAGCATGGCGTCGTAGATATGTCTGGCGCCCTGGTGATAGCGGGCGTGATTGTCCAGGAACATGGCGATCACGTCGCGCCGCGGCGGATGCTGCTGAAAATGCTCGACGGCCTCAAGCAGAGCCGCGACATTGGCCGCGCCGTGAGCGCCCGGCGAGCGGCGGGGCACCGCGCCAAAGGTGTCGACGTCGGCTGAAAACACCAGGGCCTCGGGTTCGACGCGGCTTTCCACGAAGCCGGGGTCCGTACCGGGGACGACGGCGATGACGCTGCGGCCGGTGCGCTGTTTCCAGGTCACGTGGCTGTAGACCGTGACCTGCGGCCGATCCTGACGCAGGTCGACGCGCTCAAGCGACTCGGGACCGGCATACAACCGGATCAGAGGCGCGGGCATCGGGAGAAATTTGTCGCCGTTGGCCTGCGCGCGGCGATCGCCGAGGAAGATCACCGCCTTGGCCCCCAGGGAAAACGCCCGACGCCAGCGTTCCTCGCTGTCATACTCGATCGCGACGATCGCCCCGTCGACCGACCGGTCGCCATACTCGAGCAACTCGCCTCGGCCAACGTAGACCAGCGGCCCGGACACGCCGTCGGCCGGTGTCGTCGGCGGCAGGATGGCGTTGGGGCGAAGCGGCTCCAGCCCGACCGCCTGGCCGTCGATCACGATTTCGCAGCGGTCGATCTGCGTCTGCCAGACGGGCATTGGAAGCGTCAGCACTTCCTCGACGCCGATATCACCAAGGCGCTGGACAATGTAGTCGATGGCCGCCTGACCCTCGGCGGTGCCGGACAGCCGGTGGGGCGCGGATGTGAGGCGCTGCAGATCCGCATGGAACTGCTGCTCACTGGCAGCGGCGATCGGCGCGGATGTGAAGACCATGCCACCCGCCATGACCAACGCCATGATGACGCTGGGCGTGAGCTTGGCACAAAGAGCGAAGCATGCAACCGGTACGGATGATCGACTCACGCCTCACCTCCGATCTTGCCGACCTTGATGTTGAGGTTGCCGCGTTCCTCGACGCGGTCGATACGGCCGTCACGAACCCACATGATGCGGTCGCAGATGTTCAGCAGTCGGTGGTCGTGCGTCGCGCAGACGATCGTGACCCCGCGTTCGCGGTTGATGCGCTGCATGATTTTCAGGATTTCCTCGCCCGTCTTGAGGTCCAGGTTGCCGGTCGGTTCGTCTGCCAGCAGGATCATGGGGTTGTTGGACATCGCCCGGGCGATGGCGACGCGCTGCTGCTGGCCGCCGGACATTTCAATCGGCCGATGCGACCAGCGATCGCCCAGTCCCACGAGATCGAGCAGGGCCATCCCCCGACGCCTCGCCTCTTCCGGCGACGCCCCGGCGAAAGCCATCGGCACTGTGACGTTCTCCAGCGCCGTCATATAGCGGATCAGGTTGTACTGCTGAAAAATGTAGCCAATCTTCTGGCAGCGGAGGAACGCCAGTTCCACGGCGCTGAGTTGGGCCACATCCACTTCGTCGATCAGCACGCGCCCCTGGGAGGGTGAATCGAGCGCGCCGATCATGTTGAAGTACGTGCTCTTGCCCGATCCCGAGGGCCCGAGGATGGCGATGAACTCACCGCGGTAGATCGTGGACTGCACCCCGCGCAGCGCGTGCGTGGCCGCTTCACCCTCGCCATAGGTCTTGTTGAGCCCTAGCGTGCGGATGATGATCGGCCGGTCCTGCTGCGGCGGACTGGCGGCGTCGGGCTGGAGAGCGGTGGTATTCACGACATATCGCCTTATGCTCTGGGTCCAGGGTGCGGCGCCGGCATCCGAAGCCGCGGGTCGCCGCAAGCTCAGTCAACGCGCATGGCCTCCATGGGCGGCAGGCGAGCGGCCGTCCAGGCCGGACCGATGGCCGCCACCGCGCCCAGCACGATCCCTGCCAGCAGCGACAGGCCCGCGGCGCTCAAGACGTCGGCGAATGGAATGGAGCCAAGCACCATCGGTCCCAGCGCCGCCAGCCCGCGCAGCACCGCCAGGACCACGCCCAGCGCCACGCCGACCAGGCCGCCGATAAAGCCCTGGATCATCGCCTCGTAGAAAAACATCTTCAAAAGAAAGCCGTCGAGCGCTCCCAGACACTTCATCGTCGCGATCTCGGTAAACCGCTCGGCGACGGACATCATCATCGCATTGACCACGCCGATCGCGCACACAAGGAACGACACCAGCACCAGCCATCGCGTGCGTGTGGGCAGGTCGAAGACGCCGGTGCTGACGTGCGGCGTCGTATCGCCGACGATCCGCTGCAGGCGTTCCTGCTCACGCTGCGCCTCGGCCAGGGCGAGCAGGCGGTCGGCCGTCAGTTGTCCCCCGTCCCGCGTGTGCTGGGCGATTGTGTCGACCAGCCACTGTGCCCGCTGCGACCCGTTGAGCCATGCGATCACGCGGGCCTGATCCAGTTCCTTGGGGTTCACGGCCAGTTCTCGTGCCACGGCCGCGCGGATCGGCAGAATTTCCAGCAAAGGGCGCAGATTCTGCAGATCTTCCAGACGCTGCGCCTGTGTGCGCAACAGCGTGGCCGTTTCCATGTCCATGGCAAAGCCCGCGGCAGCCAGCCAGGCGACCACCTGCTCGGACGGCGAAGACAGAATTCTGGCGGGTGAGGCGCCGCTGCCGGCCGCGCGCACCTGGGCGATCGCGGCCTGCTGGCCGTGGCGGATCTTCTCGACGTCGTCGAGCAGTTCAATCTGACGGGGTCCGACGAACTCCCATAGATTCTCGGCGACCAACTCCGGCATGCGCAAACGCAGGTCCGAGATCTTCTGCAGTACATTATCAAACGTCTCGCGCCGCCGCATGGCCAGCACCGCCGCGAAGGGGTCCAGGTCGCCAAGCACGGTGGTGCGGGCCGCCGGCGGCAGCGCGTCCAGCCGCCGCTGCAGCATGACCAGCCGATCGGCCGTCCGCTCCAGCGACGCGACGCGGGCGGCGTCCAGACCACCCCAGCGCTGGTACTCGTCCAGACGATGAGGGTCGCCCTGGGCCAGTTGCTCGACCACCTCCTGGGGACGATCAGCCGTCGTCAGCCGCGTGATCCACTGCCCCAGAAGCCGGTAACGACGAAGCTCCTCATACGCCCGGACGCGCGTGTTCTGGTCCATCAGGCTGTAGCTGAGCACGTGGGCCAGAAACGCCACCGCCAAAGCGAGAATCGCGACGGTGATCAGCGACCGGAACATGCGGTAGCTCATGCCCGACATGCATAGCGCCAGGCATCGGCCCGAGCCCAGACGCACCTGATCCTGCACCGTGATTGGCTTCAAGACGCAGACTCCTCTCGCATCGCCCCGACCATGACCACCAGACGCCGTGCCGTCAGGTGCTGCAGGAACGTCACCACGCTCATCCTCGCTTCATGGAAGCTCAACGCATGACGCCGGGCGAAGTTTTCGACGATCCGTTCGGTCGACGCCCGCCCGTCGCAGGCATCCCACACCTCCGCGCCCAGGCTGTCGAGCCCGATGGCCCGATGGCTGCTGAAGGGCAGGATCCACGAAAAAGGCCGATGGTTGAACCAGCGCCGACGCAGCGGCACGTACAGAACCACGTTATCCTTGCCCCGCCGATCGACGCGCACCTCCTGATTGCGGATAGGCACGGCGTCCATGAGGGCCTCGAAGCTGGGGCGGGGTGTCTTGCGGCTCACGCATCACCTCCACCGCGCGTCAGCGTAGCTTCAAACTCCAACGCACGCAGTGCGAACACCTCGGGCTCCAGCGGCCGCGCCGCCGGGCTGATCGTCGTCACGTGAAACACGCGATGACCGGAGGCGTCGGCCCAGACCATGTCGCGACGATCGCGTCGGCGACCGACCAGCCGGCGCCACACCGCATCCGGCTGCACCGTCAGGCCCACCACCACCTGGCGGCCTTCGTAAAACCGCTGCTCAAAAGTCCACTTGCTGCGAGGCAACTGCTCACGGATCAGCGTCTGGGCATCGCCATCGAACCATGCGTCGGCCGCGCTGAGCCGGCGGATCTCAGCCTGTTGCCCCGGCCGCCGATCATCGCTGAACCGCATCGTCGCCGAACCAGGCCGTACATCGGCGCGGCGCAGTTGCAGGCCGCGAGGCGTCTGGAAATCCATACCGAAGGCACGCCACCGGCTGGGGCCCTGACGGTCGTCGACCACGGCGAACTGATCGAGAATGCGCCGTTCCGCCGGCCGATTCACCCCGTCGGGCCAGATCAGGGTCATTTCGATCCACCGCATGTGCAGATCGTCGAATCGGCCGGCCCGGGTGACCACCTCGCCGCCGCGCCGCCGACGGTAGCCGCGCCAGCCTGCCAGCACCCCGAGGCTCGAGAACTGCGTGGCCGCGTCTTCTTCAAGGTCGCGGGCTCTGTAATCCTCGATCAGCCGTTCGGTGTCCGGCGGCCGCTTCGCCTCCGCCCAGCCCATGTGCAAGCGTCCGCGGCGATGGTCGGCGAACACGAGTTTGCCCCGCTTCGGATCGCGGGCGTGCTGGAGGATTTCCCACGCGGCCGGGACGACCAGGGACATGCCCAGCCACGTCACCGGTTGCCACGCCATCGGCTGGTTGAGGCCGGCGTCCGCGATCGTCGACGGGCTGTGGGCAAGCGACGTCATACGGGGAAAATCTCAAATCGCGGTGGAGCCGTCCCGGTGACCCAATAGTAGACGGCCCCGGCAATCATCCAGGCGAGGGCCGCCACAATTTCGCCCGCGATCAGGCCGACCATCAGCGGCTGCACCAGGTGGTAGCTGCGACTGCCGCCCAGGCGCACCACGGCCGCCTTGATCGCCCAGCCGATGAAGAACGACGCGGCGAATCGCATGGCGGCGACGGACCCAAAGACCATGAAGATCACCGGGTGCAGCGGCCACCAGGCAAAGCGCAGCCGCGCCCATGCGCAGACCAGCACCAGCGCCAGGCCGGTCAGCACCCAGCCGACTGCGCCGCGCTGCGGCCGCAACACCATCAGCCGTTCCAGACCGCTCAGTTGCCTGGCCTGCGTTAGTTCCTGACGGGCTGACAGTTCCGCCACGAGGTTGACGGTGCTCGTCGGGGCCTGCGAGGGCACATTCGTGGCCGCCCAGTCATCGGCCCGGTCGATGCCAAGGTTGTACTGGAAGAGCATGGTCGTCAGTCCGGCCGCGAAAAAGGCCGCAACGACCATGGCGATCAACGGCCCGCTGCTTCGCCGCGGCGGGGCGCCGGCCTGCTGCCCGATCTGCAAAGCGTTGGCGATATACGGCATCAACGCCTCACGTGGGTCGACGGCCAGCACGACGCTGGTGAGGGCCACCAGGAAGTAAGCGGTCGGCCCCAGCGCCTGCTCGCCCATCAGACCCACCAGCACGCCGACGGGCAGCCAGCCTGGCTGGATGAAAAAAGCACCCGTTTCGGTCGAGATGCGCGTGAGCACCAGGAACATCATCAGTACCATGCCGATGACGATCGAGCTCAGCAGCCAGTCCATGCCGCTGTGGGTGAGAACCCAGATTGTCCCGAAGATGCAGGCCGCCAGGCCGCGGGCCGCCCACACGGCGTAACCTGGCACATCCGTGCCGCGTGGTAAACCGAAAGTGCCGCCCAGAACACTCAGGTAGTATCGCCGGCCCGTGTAGAGGATCATCAGGGCCGCACCCATCCACGCCCCGAAAAGAATCAGGCTGTGGTTGCCCGGCTTGAGATTGTTGTGATCGATGGGCACACCGTATCCGTAGAGGATCGACCCCAGCAGCATGTACGCCACACCGACCAACCCCAGACTCAGCGACACCTCGGTGCGCAGGAAGAAAGCGAAGCCGATCACGGCGAAGTAGATGTGGGGGAAGTAGGCGGCCCAGGCCTGCGGTGCCTGGCTGGCATTTTCAAACAGCGTGCGCATCGGCCAGAAGCTGTACTCCAGCGGCAGACGGATGAACGTCAGCTCCCACGCGGCCAGGCCGTTGACCACGTGGATCGCCAGTACGATCACCCCAGCCAGCCAGAACAACTTCGAGTAGGCCACGTCGGGCAGACGCCGACCGGGCGTCGTCTGCACCAGTTCCTCAACAAAGCGGGCAATCGGATAGGGCAGCAGTTCACGTTCAGCCCATTGCGGATGCACAATCAGCGCCAGGAACACGGTTCCAAGCGCCACCAGCAGAGCGACGGGCACCCAGAGCTTCAGCACCGGCGCCCAGCTTTCCCAAGGCAGTTGCGTCGGCCCGATCTTGAGCTTGCCGTCCCAGCCCTGCTGCATCAGCCCGACCGCCAGGGCGTCGGCATCGCCGCCCCGCAGCAGCCAGCCTTCGCCAGTGGGCGGTGGAGCCAGGTGATCGGGCAGCAAAGCGACCAGGGCCGCCCGGTTCACCTGCCGGCCGACCGCCTCGATGGATCCGTCCAGTTGCTCGATCTTCAGTTCCGTGAGATCCGCGGCATCCAACAGCTTATTCACAGGCCGGTCGACCTCGCGCAACTGGTCTCCCAGCCGATTGAGGTTTTTTCGGTTCTGTCGCAGTTTGCGGCTCAGCTCGTCAAGGGCCAGTTCGACCTGTTCGATCGCATCGCCCTTGGTGGTCATCCGAGCCTGCTTCTGGGCGGTCTGGTCGTCTGAGGCGCTGGCTCCAGAGCCGGCGTCGAATTCCATCTGGTCCAGTTCAAGCCGCAGAGCGTCGCGCCGCGCCAGAAGCTGGGCCCGCTCCGCCTCGAACTGCTGACGCTGCTGCTCGGTCTGCTCGCGGGCCTGCTCCAAGGGGGTGCGCTGCGGTTCGATCTGTGCCCTGGTCGCGCCTCCCTGGGCACGCAGCTGTGCGAGCCGTTCGACCTGTCCGTCCCGCTCCTGCCGCAGCCGCTCCCGTCGATCAAGCAGGGGCGCCAGTGCCTCGGCGGGGACCGACTCACGGATGACCGAGGTCTGCCAGAAGTCCTCCGCGAGCACCAGTTGGTTCAACGACCACAGCAGACGCTGACGTTCGACCGGGTCCAAGCGTCCGCGTTCCACCGCCTGCGGTAGCAGAGCGCGGACATCGGGTGGCAACTGCTCCCATATCACGCGCAGCGGGCGGTCCGCATCGTCCGATATCGACGCCTCACCCGCCGCGGTGAGTTTGCGTGCCAGACCGATCCAATCCGACACGTGCCCTTCTCCCAGTTCAGCCGAGCCGCCGGGAACATAGGACATCAGATTGGCCGCCTGCCAGGCCGCGTTGTTGCGGATCAGGTAGCCGGGCAGCGACACCGAAGTGTTGAAAGTGCGAAAGAATCCGGATCCCGGCCAGCCGCATGCCGCCAACCCGATCGCCGCGATCATCGCCAGTTCCCGTCCGCGCAGACGGCCCGGGCCAAGCAGCGGGTTGATCCCCAGCAGGACCACCACCAAAATGCCGAAGACTGAAACGGGAAAGAAGTTGCCGATCAGTTTTGTCTGATGGATGACCGCGTCGTTGAAATACGTGGCGACGCAGATCGCCAGACCGAGCAGCAACCCGAGGATGACCGACCGAACGCTCACAGGCTGGGATCCTTCGCTGGTTGGGGGAACGGCAGTCGAGGATTCGGTACGAAGATATCGACTGTCGGCCGCGTCTCAACCCGCAGGAGGGCCGATCGACGCGGATCGGGGCTCTAGCTCACATCCATAGTCCTGTCGCTGGGATCGTCAGGACGATCCACGCTGGGCCGCGGACGTCCCTCCCGCCTGTCGGCGGATGTCACAGCCATCAGTCTATCCCTTTTCAGCAGGGCACGCATCCTGTCGCGCCGGACTGAAACTCGCCAGGCCGGCGTTCATTGAGCCTCGGCCTGGCGCGGTCGTCCTCGTCGGCCGCAAACCCTCGGGCGCGGTCAATGCGCGTCCACCCGGCCGCCCACGCGCACCCGCACGTTGTCCAGCACGTTCATGAAATTGATGTAACTGTCGTAGGGCGACTCATAGGGGTTGAAATACTTGTGCACGTCGCCGTCGGCCATGTACTTGGTGCACATGTAATAAAAGTGATCGCTGCTGGTGAGCTTGCGCCAGTCCTCCAGCAGGTGCGGGTCGCCGCTGGTCTTGACCGGCGCTTCAAGCTGGTACAACTCGTGCAAGGCGTTGGACTGCATTGCGTTGCCCAGCCAGGCCGACAGGTCACGCTCGGTGTCGGCCCAGGAGATCATGTGCGGGGCGTCGAACTCGTCGGTGGCTTCCAGGGCCTGCAGACATTCGCCCGGCGTGCGGAACTCCAGGTCGCCGGTCGCCAGCACCGCCGCCGGAAGACGCTCGAGAAACTGGAATATGCCCGTCTCGGCCCATTGGTGCTCGCCGAAAGTCTCGAAGTCCATAAACAGGTTGCACACGCCGCCGCCCGCCGGCTCGGCGTCACCGACACCGTTGCGCGTCGCGTTGTGGATGCCGGCCGCGAACTTCTCCGGTGTCAGAGGGTAACCCTCCCACGAACGGTTGGAGAAGCGAAAGGCGATGTCGTCGCTGAGCGTGTAGTTCTTCAGCAGCAGCTTCGTGGCCGGTGCTTCGCCCTCCTTCGGCGAGCGATAGACACGGTTGGGCTGACGGCTGCCGAGGATCTGGTCCGCGCCCTCGCTGAGCACGCCCAGGTAAGCGCCGCGGCCAGCAAGGTGACGCGCCAGCTCGTTGGAATAGATCAGTTCCGTGTTGCGAAACACCCGGGGACGCTGGCCGAAGAGCCGCTGCATCGTCTGGGCGTGCAGTTCGACCTGGGCGTCGAATTCCTCGCGGCTGTAAAGAAACGCCAGCGAATGGTGGGAGGTTTCGCCCAGCAGTTCCACGCACCCGGTGTCCACCAGGGCTTTGAAGCGCTCGAGCAGTTTGGGCGACCAGCGCTCGAACTGCTGGATCACCATGCCCGTCAGCGAGAAGCCGATGCGGAACCGGCCCTGGTGACGCTGGATCAGGTCCAGCAGCAGTTGCGTGGCCGGCAGGTAGCAGTGCTCGGCGACTTTTTGCAGGATGCGGCCGTTGTGGTAGTCGTCGAAGTAGTTGGGTTGAGCCTCAAAAACACTGTAGCGCCGCAGCCGGTAGGGCTGGTGGACCTGGAAATAGATGCACACGCAAGCCATCGGTTGTCCCTGATCGGTGGCGTAAGACAAGGCGATCGTGTCGGCCGGCCACCCGCACAGTATATTATTCGGCTCGCTGCGTGTGGCGGCCGTGGATATCGGACCATCGTCGGACGATCAATGGGGGGACGTGCTCGGTCTTCTGGGCGACATGACGGCCGGATGCGGGTCGCGCGACCCGCGGCCGCCCTCGTCTGCCCACCCGGGCCGCAAGCCAGACCGGAATCTTGATCCATGCTCACCAGCACCGACATCCGCCGCCAGTTCATCGACTTCTTCGTCGAAAAGCACGGCCACGCCTTCGTACCCTCCTCGCCCGTCGTGCCGCACGATGACCCCACGCTGCTTTTCACCAACGCGGGCATGAACCAGTTCAAGCCCTGCTTCCTCGGCACCGCCCAGCCGGAGCACCCCCGCGTGGCCAACACGCAGAAGTGCATCCGCGCCGGCGGCAAGCACAACGACCTCGAAGACGTCGGCAAGGACACCTACCACCACACCTTCTTCGAGATGCTCGGCAACTGGTCCTTCGGCGATTACTTCAAGAAGGAGGCGATCGCCTGGGCCTGGGAGCTGCTGACCGAGGTCTGGGGCCTGGACAAGAGCCGGCTTCACGCCACCGTCTTCGAGGGCGACGCAGGAGAGGGCCTGGAACCCGACCGCGAGGCGGCCGGGCTGTGGCGCACCGTCACCGATATCGACCCGTCGCACATCCACCTGGGCAACAAGAAAGACAACTTCTGGGAAATGGGCGACACCGGCCCGTGCGGCCCGTGCAGCGAAATCCACATCGACCTGACGCCGGACCGCAGCGGCGCCGCCCTGGTCAATGGCGGCGACGCCCGCGTCATCGAAATCTGGAACCTGGTCTTCATCCAGTTCAACCGCCGCGTCGACGGCACGCTGGAACCGCTGCCGGCCAAGCATGTCGACACGGGCATGGGCTTCGAGCGCGTCGCGGCTGTGCTCCAGGGCAAGACCAGCAACTACGACACCGACGTCTTCGCTCCGCTGTTCGCGGCCATCCGCGACCTGACCGGCGCCCGGCCGTACGGCGGCGACCTGCACGACCCAATCGACGTGGCCTACCGCGTGATCGGTGACCACATCCGCTGCCTGACCTTCGCCATCACCGACGGGGCCGCGCCGAGCAACGACGGCCGCGGCTACGTGCTTCGCCGCATCCTCCGCCGGGCGGTGCGTCACGGCCGCCAGACACTGGGCATGCACGAGCCGTTCCTCCACAAGCTCGTGCCGGCCGTCGCCGACGCGATGGGCGAAGCCTTCCCCGAGCTGCGCAAGAACCCCGCCCGCGTGGCCGACATCATCCGCGAGGAAGAGGAGAGCTTCGGCAAGACCATCGACCGGGGGATTCAGTTGTGGTGGAACTATGCAGGCACAGCGCTGGCTAAGCAGCTGGAGGAGGATCAGAACCCGGAGGCCGACGTGTGGATTCACGAAGATGGCGCGTACATCGCTACGGACGAACGTGAGAAGCACGAACGGCCTCTGGATGCGCTACTGGGACGCTCAGACGCGCTGTCAATGGGACCCGACAGCCAAATCACTTTTGAGCGCGGCGGGCAGGTGCTCCGGCAAATCCGCCTCAAGGACTTGAATCCCGTATTGACATCAGAACTGACCAGGACTCCGCCTATTATCTCCGCCGAAGGCGCCTTCCGTCTCCACGACACCTACGGCTTCCCCCTCGATCTGACGCAGGTGATGGCGGAAGAGCGCGGTATGACCGTCGATGTCGACGGCTTCAACAAGCTGATGGAGGAAGCCCGCGAGCAGTCGCGCGCCGGGGGCGGATCGACGGCCGGGGCGATGGATTCCCTGCTGGCCGTCGTGCAGCGCGAGAGTCTGGGCCCGACGCAGTTCGACGGTTATGAGAACGAAGCGCTCGAGCTCGACACCCCCGGGCGGCTGTACCGTCTCGGCGCCGAGAGCTACGAGCCGGCGGCCGAAGCCCAGACCGGCGACCGCGTGGCGGTCGTGCTGGACCGCACCTGCTTCTACGCCGAGTCGGGCGGCCAGGTGGGCGACGTGGGCACGATCGCCGGCTGCGGCAACGCCGTGGTCGACGTGCGTAACACGATCCGCGTCGGCCAGACCATCTTCCATCTCGGGCAGGTGACGACGGGCACGCTCAAGGCCAGCCCGGACGCCCCGCGTGCTTTGCGCCTCGCCGTGGACAGCGATCGCCGCGCCAAAATCCGCGCCAACCACACGTCGACGCACATGCTCAATCGCGCGCTGCGCAAACTGGTCAACCCCGAGGCCGACCAGAAGGGCTCGCTGGTGGACGATCAGAAGCTACGCTTCGACTTTTCGCACCATGCGGCCGTGGCGACCGACCAGCTCGCGGCCGTCGAGAAGATGGTCAACGACGACATCGCCGCCGACCTGCCGGTGTACTACGACTACGCCCCGCAGGAGCAGGCGCGGCGGATCAACGGCCTGCGCGCGGTGTTCGGTGAAAAGTACCCGCCGACGGTGCGCATCGTGTCGATCGGCGCGAAGGTATCGGACCTGCTGGCCGAACCCCACAACGAGCGATGGGCCGACTACTCCATCGAGTTCTGCGGGGGCACGCACCTGAAGACCACCGGCGACGCCGAGGGGTTTGTCATCGTCTCGGAGGAGGCGGTGGCCAAGGGAGTGCGGCGCATCACCGCACAGACCGGCCGACTGGCCCACGAGACCCAGGCGCAGGGCGAACGCCTGCTGGCGCGGTTGGCGGCGCTGCGCGGCGGCGAAGGGCCGGCTCTGGAGCAGGGCGTGACCGAGCTGACCGCGGCCATGCAGCAGCACACGCTCGCCGCCACCGCGGCCGCGGAGCTGCGTGCCGGCATCGCCGAATTGCAGAAGCAGATCAAGCAGCAGCAGAAGCAGCAGAACCAGGCAGCCGAGGGCCAGGTCGTTGAGGCCGCACGGGCCGTGGCCGAGACGTCGGACGGGCCCGTGATCGTCGCCACCATTGACGGGGCCGACGCCCAGTCGCTGCGGACGGCGATGGATGTGATCCGCAAGAAGCGGCCGGAGGCCGCGATGCTGTTGGCGGCGGTGTCGGACGGGAAGATCGCGTTTCTCGCGGCCGTGCCTGCGGACAAGATCAAGGCCGGCCTCAAAGCCGGCGACTGGGTGCGCGAGGTGGCCCAAGCCGCGGGCGGTGGCGGCGGTGGTCGACCCGACATGGCCCAGGCCGGCGGGAAAGACCCGTCCAAACTCGACCACGCCCTCGCCGTCGCCCGCCAGTTCGCGCAATCGAAGTCGAGTTAACCGCCGCGTTCACGGAGCACACCGGGAAGAAAAGCAGACGGGGTTGAGAGGCGACCCGCGAACTTCGCAACGCTCGCGGCTAAACTCTGTGCTCTCTGTGTCCTTTGTGGTGAGTTCCTTTTTTTCTGGATGAGTCATGGCCCGCATCAATGACAACTTCCTCAAGCTCAAGGCCGGCTATCTGTTCCCCGAGATCGCGCGGCGCACGGCCGCATTCATGACGGCTCATCCCGACGCCGCCGTGATCCGCATGGGCATCGGCGACGTGACCGAGCCGCTGCCGGCCGCGATCCGCCAGGCCATGCATGCGGCCGTGGACGACCTCGGCCGCCACGAGACGTTTCACGGCTACGGGCCCGAACGTGGCTATCCCTGGCTGCGCGAGGCCATTGCGGCCAACGACTTCCAAAGCCGCGGCTGCGCTATCGAACCCGACGAGATATTCATTTCCGACGGCTCGAAGTGTGATACCGCCAACATCCTCGACATCCTGGCGGTGGGCCAGAACCGCATCGCCGTGACAGATCCGGTGTACCCGGTGTACGTGGACACCAACGTCATGGCCGGCAACACGGGCGCGGCCGACGACGGCGGGTATGCCGGGCTCATCTACCTGCCGGCGACGGCGGACAGCGGCTTCGTCCCCGATCTGCCTTCGCAGCCGGTGGACGTGATCTACCTCTGTTCGCCCAACAATCCGACGGGCGCAGTGATCCCGCGCACGGCGTTGGCGCGATGGGTGGACTATGCCCGTGAGCATGACGCGCTGATTCTCTATGACGCGGCCTATGAGGCGTACATCCGCGATGCCAACCTGCCGCACTCGATCTACGAGGTCGAGGGGGCGCGTGAGGTGGCCATCGAGTTCCGCAGCTTCTCGAAGAATGCCGGCTTCACGGGCGTGCGCTGCGGCCTGACCGTGGTGCCGCGGGAATTGAAGGGGCGGGCGGCTGACGGCACGACGGTCGATTTGCACAGCCTGTGGAACCGTCGCCAGTCCACAAAGTTCAACGGGGCGTCCTACGTGGTGCAGCGCGGCGCGGCCGCAGCGTACTCCGATGAAGGGCGGACGCAGATCCGCGCCCTGATCGATCATTACATGGCCAATGCGACCCTCATCCGCGCCACGCTGGCGGACCTGGGCCTGACGGCCTACGGCGGAGAGAACGCGCCGTATGTCTGGCTCCAGACGCCAAACGCTGGCGGCACGCGCCTCACGAGTTGGGCTTTCTTCGACAAACTGCTGAGTGAGACCCACATCGTCGGCACCCCGGGCTCGGGCTTCGGGGCGGCCGGCGAAGGTTATTTCCGACTCAGCGCGTTCAACAGCCGCGACAACGTCGAACAGGCCTGCGACCGCCTGCGCAAGCGGTTGAAGCTGTAAACGGCTTTTCACCCAGGACGGCGGGGCGACGATCGTCACGCTGCGAGGCGGCGTTGGGCGCCATCGCCCTGGGTCGCGGCGCGGAGGTGGGCGAGGTCGGCGTCGACCATTTCTTCGATCATTGCCCGGAAGTTGCGCGTGGGCTGCCAGCCCAGGCGTCGACGGGCTTCGCTGGCGTCGCCGACAAGCGGGACGCGCTCGGGCGGGCGGCGGAAGTGGGAGTCGATGACCACATGGTCGCGCCAATCGAGACCGACGCGCCTGAACGCGATATCGCACAGGTCGCGGACGCAGTGCAGCCGTCCGGTGGCGATGACGTAGTCACCCGGTTCGTCCTGCCGGAGCATCAGCCACATGGCGAGGACGTAGTCTCGGGCGTCACCCCAGTCACGCTGGGCGTCAAGGTCGCCGAGGCGGACCTGATCGGCAAGGCCCAGGCGGATGCGGGCGGCATGGCTGGTGATCTTGCGGCTGACGAACTCGTGGCCGCGGCGGGGCGATTCGTGGTTGAACAGAATGCCGGCCGCAGCGAACAGGCCGTGCGTCTCGCGGTAGTTGCGTGTCAGCTCGTAACCGGCGAGTTTGGAGATGCCGTAAGTCGAACGTGGGTGGAATCGCGTGGATTCTCTCTGCGGCGAGCTTTCGACCCGGCCGAACATTTCACTGGTGCCGGCGAAGTAGAACCGGCAGCCGGGGACGGCTTCGCGGACAGCGGCCAGCAGGTGGTGTGTGCCGGTGATGTTGGTCGAAAGGGTGGAGAACTCTTCATCGAAACCAGTGGCGACGAAGCTTGCGGCGGCAAGGTGGTAGCACTCGTCGGGTTTGATCTGGTGCAGCACGCGCAGAAGCGACGCATAGTTGTCGAGACTGGCGGCGTGCAGGATCAGGCGGCCGCCATCGCCCAGCAGATGGGTGATGCGATGCATGCGGTGGGCGGGATCTTCCATGGCGATCTGACGCACCAGGCCATGCACCTCGTAACCCAGCGACAGTAGCAGTTCGGCCAGATATGAGCCGTCCTGGCCGGTAATGCCGGTGATGAATGCGCGTCGAGGTTGAGGCATCGACCAGACTCCGTGACGTACAGACCGGGCCGCGGCCGGCTCATGCGGCGTGGCGGCTTATGGGTCGCTGAATGATGGACGCCGCGGGCGCCACGGTCAGACGATCGAGGATTGTGTCAAGGGGGGCCAGGCAACTCGACCAGTCGAGTTTCTCGCGGGCGCAGCGCGCGCCGGCCTCGGCGATCCGCCGGCGTCGGGCGTCGTCGTTCAGCAGTGAACTGACGGCCTGGACCCATTCTGTCGCATGGGAGGCCACGAGCAATTCCCGACCGTCGGCGACGGGCAGACCGGCGGCGGCGCCGGGCGTGGCGACCACCGCGCGGGCGGCGGCCATGGCCTCCATCACCTTCGTCTGAGCGCCGCGGGCGATCTGAAGCGGGGCGATGATGACGGCCGCCCGCCGCATGTGCGGACGCACATCGGGCACGTCCGCATGGAGGAACACGCCCGGTTCGACGGCGAGCCGCTGGACAGCCGCGTCGGGACGGCGGCCGACGATGTCCAGTTCCACGTCCGGCATCTGTTGGCGCAGGGGCCTGAGCACCTCGCGGACGAACCAGCCGATGCCCTCGACGTTCGGGCGATAGGCCAGGTTGCCCACAAAGGCCAGGCGCCGTCCGCCGGCGTCGGGCATCGGTTCGAAGGCGGCGGTATCCACGCCGTGCCGCAGCACCATCAGACCTGGATGCGGGCCGACGGTATGGCGGTAGAGGTCAGCTTCGGCCTCGTGGACAACGCTGATCCGGTCGAACCGGTCGAATAAACCGGCCTCGACTTCGCGCAGGCGGTCGGCCTCGCGTCGGTAGAGCCAGCGTTTCGGGCCTGACGAAGCGTCGGCGTAGGCGTCCCACTTGGCGCTGTCCACGTCGACCAGATCGATCATGTGTTGCGGCGGCGACTCGTCCAGACCACTGGCGCGGATGGCGTCAAAAAGATAACGGCTGTAGCCGACCATGCCGGTGCAGAAGGTGATGACCAGATCGAAGCGGGCCTGGGAGTGCCACTGGACGATCTGCTCGGCCAGGTCGGGGCGGAAAAAGTTGGCGGGCGTCAGAGCCTGGCCACGCAGCATGGCCGCGCCCATCCGCAGTCGGCTGGACCACGTCGCGATGGGCTGGATCATGAACTGTTCGGTGTGACGGTAGAGCTTGCGCCGCTGCTCATCGGTGATGGGTTCATCGGATACGGCGGCGACGGATACATCGGCACGTCGGGCGAGACGACGAAGCATGTGGTAGCTGCGGATGCGGTCGCCGCGGTCCAGCGGCCAAGGCGGGCGATGCAACAGCATCAGCACCCGCGGCCTGGGCGGCGTGGGGGCGGCTGCCCATCGCGGGCTTGCGCCTCCGGGGCCGGCGGCAGCGGGTTGTTTGGTCGCCTGGGAACTCACCATGAGCCCTCCTGGCCGCTATGATCGGCACAATCAGCAAGGTCGTTTGGCAAGTTCCCTTGGCAGGTCCGAAGAAGACTTACACCGGCGTCCGCCTCCGCCATGGACGACAGCGACAATCAGCACAACACGGCCGTTTCGCCCGCCTTCGAGGACGCCTTGGGGCGCGGCGCGGCGACCGATATGCGTGTGCGTCTGATTGTGTTCTCGGACGATTGGGGACGACACCCATCGAGTTGCCAGCACCTGATCGGGCGCCTCCTGGCGCGTTATCCGGTCCTGTGGGTGAACACCATCGGCACGCGCCGGCCGCGCCTGAGCCGCGAGGACTTCGGCAAGGCGTTCGGACGCCTGTGGACGTGGCTGAGCCCGCGGGCGCAAGGGGTTCAGGACAGACGGCCGGCGAACCTGACGGTGGTGAGCCCGCTGATGTATCCCGGCTTCCGGCGCCGATGGCAGCGGCGGCTGAACGCGTCGATGATGGCCCGATGCGTGAATCGCTCGCTGGGCCGGCGCGAGGACGGTGAGCGGAGGGTGGTCATCACGACGATCCCGACGACCGCCGATCTGGTGGGCCGGCTCGACGCCGATGCGTGGGTGTACTACGCGGTCGATGACTTTTCCGTGTGGCCGGGGCTGGACAGCGCCGTGCTGGATGCGATGGAACGCGAGCTGGCCAGTCGCGTGCATGCCGCCGCGGCGGTGTCGGTCACGATCCAGCGGCGACTGTCGACGATGGGCTGTCGATCGTTATTGCTGACGCACGGCATTGAGCCGGACTTCTGGGCGAACGTGACGGACGCGCAGCGGCAGACGCAGGCACGATGGCTGGCGGCCGCGATCCGGCCAGGCGATGACCCGGCCGAGCGGGACCGTTGGCCCGTCCTGCTGTTCTGGGGCGTGGTGGACCGCCGGCTGGACACATCCCTATGCATACGATTGGCCGACGAAGTCGGCCGGCTGGTGCTCGTCGGACCGCAACAGGCGCCCGATGACGCGCTGCGTCGCCATCCGCGGATTCACCTGACCGGGCCGCGGCCGTTGCCGTCGTTGCCGGCGCTGGCGGCGATCGCCGACGTGCTGGTCATGCCCTATGCGGACCTGCCGGTGACGCGGGCGATTCAGCCGCTGAAGCTGAAGGAATATCTGGCGACCGGCCGGCCGGCGGTGGTGCGAGATCTGCCCGCGACGCGCGAGTGGTCAGACGCGGCCGACGTGGCGGCGGCCCCGACGACCTTCGTTGAGGCTGTCAGACGACGGGCGATCGACGGGATCGACGCCGCCCAGCAGGATGTACGCATGCGGCGGCTGCCCGGCGAATCGTGGTCGCACAAGACGCGGCAGCTTGAGGCTCTGGTGCATCAGGCGCTTGTCGCGGCCGGTGAGCACGCCAATGGCTGAAGCCGCCCCAACCATTCCCGAGTCGCTGTTGGCCGCGGCTCGCGCTGCGCATCGCGTGGTCGTGCTGACCGGCGCCGGCGTGTCGGCCGAAAGCGGCATCCCCACGTTCCGCGACGCCCTGACCGGACTGTGGGCGAAATATGATCCCATGCAACTGGCCACGCCGCAGGCTTTCGCGGCCGATCCGCGGCTTGTCACACGCTGGTATGACCAGCGCCGGCTTGCTGTGCTGGCTTGCCAGCCCAATGCCGGTCACCGCGCTCTGGCGCGGTGGCAGGATCGACTCGAGTATCGCGGCGGGCGCTTCACACTCATCACTCAGAACGTCGATCGCCTGCACCAGCGGGCGGGCAGTCGCGACGTGGCGGAATTGCACGGCGCCCTGACACGGTGGCGATGCAGTGAGTGCGGTCAGGTGGGCGAGGAGACGGGGCCGGCCTTCGCGCAGCACCCGCCTCGCTGCGCCGCGTGTGGGGCGGCGCGGAGGCCGGATGTCGTCTGGTTCGGTGAACAGCTGCCGGTGGCGGCGTTCGAGCGGGCGAGGCGGGCGGCCGAAAATGCCGCTCTCTTTCTGGTGGTGGGCACCAGCGGCACGGTCGAGCCGGCCGCGGGCCTGGTGCGCGTGGCGGCTGCGGCCGGAGCGACGACCGTGGAGGTCAACGCGGCCGCGACGGCCCTGAGCGACGTGGTGGACCACGTGCTGCGCGGACCGGCGGCGGTGCTGCTGCCGCGTCTGGTTGACTGCGTGACCGGATGCTGACCGGTTCACGTCTGTCGGGCGTGCCGAGCCCCTGGGCTTACTTGCGAGGCCGGGCGACTTTCCCCGTTTTCGCCGATTCGTAAATCGCGTCCATCAAGTCGCTGTGAATGATGCCGTTGCGCGGGCTGGTACGCGGCTTGGCTTTGCCTTGGATGGCGTCGAGGAAGTTGTGGTCGGGATTATCCGAGCCTTCGGGAAGTTGGACTTCAAGCAGCTTGTCGTTGCCGCCCTCGCCGCGCTCGAAAACCTTCATCCAGCTCGCGCCCCAGGCGTCGATCTCGATGCGGCCGTTCTCGAAAATGAACGCGGCGTAGCGACCGGCGCCCGGACTGTTGCCGCTGATGGCCACCGATGCCAGCGTGCCGTTGGCGAACTTGATGGTCATGGCGCTGTTGATGTCGACGGGCGTGCCGCAGTTGTCGAGCATGGCATAGACGGCTTCGACGTTCTGCTCGATGGTCCAGCAGAGACTGTTGAGCAGGTGGGCGCCGCTGTCATAGGCCTGTCCGCCGCCCGAAAGTTTGGGATCCTGCCGCCACGAGCCGGTCGTGAAGCGCTTCCAGTCCTGGGTGATGAAGGCGCTGACCAGCTCGAGCTTGCCGAAGCGTCCGTCGCGGATCACTTCACGCAGATACTCGAAGCGCGGCGAGCAGGGCGTGTTGTAGCCAATGACGAACACCTTACCGGCCTTCTCGACGCGGGCGGCCAGGTCGCGGGCCTGGGCGGCGTCGGTGACCATGGGTTTTTCCATGAACACGTGGCAGCCGGCGGCGATGGCTTCGCAGGCCTGCTCATAGTGCATGGTGTGCGGACTGGCGATGAAGACCGCGTCGAGCTTGGCCTCGCGGTACATCTTCGCGCGGTCGGTGTAGATGGCCGGCTTGGGATTGGCGCTGGGGAACTGCTTGTCGCGGTAGGCGGCCAATGCTTCTTCGTTGACGTCGCAGAGGGCGACGACCTTTGCCTCGGGCCGTTCGCCCAGACGACGGATGTGCAGGCGCATGATGCCGCCGCAGCCGATCAAGCCAACACGGATGGTTTTCATGGAATCTCTCTTTCGCGGGGACGCCGGACGACTTTCGGCCCGGTCAATGGCGGCGCATGCTACCGGCCGCGTTGCGCGATGCAAGGGCGTCTTGCCAGCTTTGCCGCGGCCGGCCAGAATGGCCGCGACGCCTCCCCGCTGAGGCAAGGATTTTTCGATGTCGAGGCAAGTGACATGCCGATTCAGACCCGTGTCAGCATCCGCGTCCGCTACCCGGATTGCGACCCGATGGGCGTGGCCCACCACAGCGTCTACCCGATCTGGTTCGAGGTGGCCCGGACCGAGCTGCTTCGGGAACAGGGGTTGGCGTATCGGGATCTGGAGCGGGCGGGCACGCTGTTTGTCGTTATTGACCTGGGCGTGAAGTACCGCCAGCCGGCGTATTACGACGATAAAGTAGCGGTTCTGGTCAGCCAGAGGCCGGCCGGTGGCGTGAAGGTGGTTCACGACTACCGCGTCGAGCGTGACGGGACGCTGCTGGCTGAAGGCACCACGACGCTGGCATGCCTGGACGCGAATCGCCGGCCGCAACGGGTGCCGGATCTGCTGTCCAGCCGCCGACAGGCGGGCTCAACGGAGCCCGGTGGCCGTTGACGGGCGCGCGTCAACCACTACAATCGTCGACTCGACGTCCCCAGCCGCACTAACCCCCAGTGCCCATGTTGGTTTGAAGCCTTTGCCCCAGCGGCCGACCGACGGCCGGGCGAGATTCGACTTTAGAGAAAGAAGCTTATCGATGGCCAAGAAGAAGACCCAGAAGAAGTCCGCCAGGAAGACCACCGCCCGCAAAAGCCCCGCGAAGAGTGTCAAGAAGATCGCCAAGAAAAGTGGCGGCAAAAAGTCCCCCGCGAAAGTGACCAGGAAGGGCCAGAAGAAAACCGCCAACGGCAAGATGGTCTACTACTTCGGCCAGACCCGCACCGACGGCGACGGCAGCCAGAAGCAGTTGCTCGGCGGCAAGGGCGCGAACCTCGCCGAGATGACCAGCATCGGCCTGCCCGTGCCTCCGGGCTTCACCATCACCACCGAAGTCTGCGACCTGTACTACAAGTCCGGCCGCCAGCTTCCCAAGGGTCTGATGGAAGAGGTGCACAAGAACGTGGCCATCCTCCAGAAGGAGCTGGGCAAGACCTTCGGCGACACGAGGAATCCACTGCTGGTCTCGGTGCGTTCGGGCGCGGCCGTGTCCATGCCGGGCATGATGAACACCATCCTGAACCTGGGCCTCACGGATCTGGCCGTCGTCGGCCTGGCCAACGCCACCGGCAATGAGCGATTCGCCTACGACGCCTACCGCCGCGTGATCAACATGTTCGGCGATGTGGTCATGGGCATCGACCATGAGCACTTCGAAGAGGCATTCACTGAAATCAAACGCAAGTACAACGCGGCCAGCGACACTGATGTGCCTTCGCAGGGACTCATCGAACTGTGCGACGCCTACAAGGCGGTGTATCGCAAGCACACCGGCGAGGACTTTCCGCAGGATCCGATGGCCCAGCTCTCCCTGGCCATCGAAGCGGTGTTCAAGAGCTGGATGACCCCGCGGGCCGTGCGCTACCGCGAGGTGGACAACATCCGCGGCTTGAAGGGCACGGCCGTCAACGTCCAGTCGATGGTGTTCGGCAACATGGGCGAGGACTCGGGCACGGGCGTGGCCTTCACCCGCAACCCGTCGACCGGTGAGAACAAGTTCTACGGCGAGTTCCTCATCAACGCCCAGGGCGAGGACGTGGTGGCCGGCATCCGCACACCCCAGCCGGTCGAAGAGATGGACAAGTGGAACGCCAGGGTCTATCGCCAGTTGCTGACGATCAAGAAGACCCTCGAGCGCCACTACCGCGAAGTGCAGGACATCGAGTTCACCATCGAAAAGGGCCACCTCTGGATGCTGCAGACGCGCACCGGCAAGCGCACGGGCGCGGCCGCGGTGAAGATCGCCTGCGACCTGGTGAAGGAGAAGCTGATCGACGAGAAGACGGCGATCCGGCGCATCCCCGCCAACGACCTGACCCAGCTTCTGCTCCCGAGTTTCGAGCCACGCGCCAAGGCCCGGGCCGAGGTGCTGACGCGCGGTCTGCCGGCTTCGCCCGGCGCGGCCGTCGGCAAGCTCGCGTTCACGGCCGATGAAGCTGTCGAACGCACCCGCGGCGGCGAGGCCGTCCTTCTGGTCCGCAAGGAAACCAGCCCCGAGGACATCGATGGCATGCACTCGGCGGTGGGCATTCTCACCAGTACCGGCGGCATGACGAGTCACGCCGCCGTGGTCGCCCGAGGCTGGGGACGCTGCTGCGTCGCCGGCGCTGGCGCGATCACCATTGACGCCCGGAACCGTCAGATCACCGTCAATGGCAAGGTCTTCACGCACAACGACACGCTGTCGATCGACGGCTCAACGGGCGAAGTAATGGCCGGTCCGGTCGGCACCCACGCTCCTGAGCTTTCCGGCGACTTCGCCACGGTGATGAAGTGGGCCGACAAGTACCGTATCCTGAAGGTGCGCACCAACGCCGACACGCCCGCCGACGCCCAGCGTGCCCGCGATTTCGGCGCCCAGGGCATCGGCCTGTGCCGCACCGAGCACATGTTCTTCGAAGGCGACCGCATCCAGGCCATGCGTGAGATGATCGTCGCCGAGACCGTGGAAGACCGTCAGAAGGCGCTGGCCAAGCTGCTGCCTTACCAGCGTGGCGATTTCGTGGGCATCTTCACGGCGATGAAGGGCCTGCCCGTGACCGTGCGGCTGCTCGATCCGCCGCTTCACGAGTTCCTGCCCCACGACGACGCCAGCCAGGCGGAGATGGCCCGCAACCTGGGTATCAGCGTGGACAAGGTCCGCAACCGCGTCGCCGCCCTGCACGAGATGAACCCGATGCTGGGCCATCGCGGCTGCCGCCTGAGCGTGACCTATCCCGAAATCCTGCAGATGCAGGTGCGGGCGATCGTCGAGGCCGCCATTGAGTGTAAGAAGGCCAGGATCGACGCCAAACCCGAGATCATGATCCCGCTGGTCGGCACGGTGCAGGAGTTGTCCAAGCTCCGCGCCCTGACCGAACAAACGATCGAGCAGGTCAAGCGTGAGTCGGGTTCCTCCGGCAAGCTGGACATCCTGATCGGCACGATGATCGAGATTCCCCGCGCCGCGCTGACCGCCGACGCCATCGGCGAGCAGGCCGACTTCTTCAGCTTCGGCACCAACGACCTGACGCAGATGACCTTCGGCTACAGCCGCGACGACGTGAACACCTTCCTGCCCGACTACCTGGCGCAGGAAATCCTCGAGCAGGATCCGTTCCAGTCGCTGGATCAGGCCGGCGTGGGCCAGCTTGTCGAGATGGGCGTGACCAAGGGCCGCATGGCGAAGAAGGACTTGAAATGCGGCATCTGCGGCGAGCACGGCGGCGACCCGGCGTCGATCAAGTTCTGCCACAAGGTGGGCCTGGACTACGTGAGCTGCTCTCCGTTCCGCGTGCCCATCGCCCGCCTCGCCGCCGCCCAGGCCGCGCTGGCGTAAGCGACCCATCACGCCAGGTCAATGAAGTCAGCACCAAGCCCCGGCGCAGCGCGTCGGGGCTTTTCTTTTCGCAGCGGTACGAACGGCGGCTTGAACTAAGGTCGGGCGATCAGATGCACGTAGGCGTCGGCCCAGCGGTAAGCCACGGTGAAGATGCCCGAGCCGAACAGGAAGACCATCGCGAAACCAAACATCAGGGCCCCCTGGTGGGCCGGGTCGGAGATGTAAAGGGCGTAACCGCGGTGAAGGTTGGCCAGGATGCGTGAACCGTCCAGCGGCGGCAGGGGCAGGAGGTTGAACAGGCAGAGGACGAAGTTGGCAGCCCCGAAGACCCACAGGAACGTCTGCACGTTGTCGAGAAACGTCGTATCAGGGGCCTGCCCGAAGCGCAGCCAGAGTCCCAGGCCCGTGAGCCCCAGGAACGCCAGCAGCAGGTTGGTAACGGGGCCAGCCAGGGCGACCAGCGCCTCGCCGTACTTGCCGCGCAGACGGGAAGGGTTAACTGGCATGGCGCCCCAGGCGATGCCCAGGAAGAACAGGGCCGCCAATGAGAACGGCCCCATGTGGACCAGCGGGTTGATGGTCATATGGCCAAGCTCGACCGGCGTGTGGTCCCCACGTCGCAGGGCCATCAGCCCGTGGGCCAGCTCGTGCAGCGTGATGCTGAAGATGACGGTGATCACCCAGCTTACGTAGAAGAGCCGTTGATCGGGGTCCAGCAGGCTTTGAATGAACATGACGCCGATGTCCTGACGGGGTCTGTGAAGTTCGCGGCGATGCATACAATAGCGGGTCCATCCGCCGCCTTCACCGCAGGACACCAACGCGCCATGAAAACGATCAGGGAAACGATTGGAGATTCAGGCCATCGTCATGGGCTTGCCACGGAACTCGCACTGGCCGCCGTGTTCTGCATGGGATTGGTCGGCTGCAAGGCCAAGCCCGCGCCGGACTACGGTCGGCCGCTGCCGCCCGGTTCACCCGCGCTGGTTCGTCTGCCCGTGGCTGAATGGCCGGACACGGCGCAGGCGTTCGACGCGCGCGACGCCGACCTTCTGACCGCCCTGGACCGCAGCCGGGCATGGTTCGCCAAAGCGTCGACGGCGCAGTTTTTCCCCAAAGAGGGCGTCAGTCACGCCCAGGCGGCGCAAAGCGTGGCCGCTTTCGAGGCGCTGCTCAGCGCCAGCCCCGATCATCGCTTCTTCCGCCAGCGGCTCGAAGAACAGTTCGACTGCTACACCAGCGTCGGCTGGAATGGACAGGGCGAAGTGCTGTACACCGGCTACTACTCGCCCGTGTTCGAGGCCTCGCGCACGCCGACGACGCGGTTCCGCTTCCCGCTTTATCAGCGACCGGCCGACCTGGTCAGCGATCCGCTGACCGGGCGCGTGCTCGGGCGGCGGCAGCCGGACGGCTCGATGACGACCTATCCCGACCGCGCGACGATCGAAGCCAACCCCGCCGCCCTGGGCCTGGCCGGGCGTGAGATGGTCTGGCTGACCAGCCGGTTGGACGCCTACATCGTGCAGGTCAATGGTTCGGCGAAGCTGCGGCTCACGGACGGCTCGACGCTGTTCATCGGCTTTGCCGGCACGAACGGACGCGAGTATGCAAGCCTCGGCCGCATGCTCGTGGAAGACGGCAAGCTTCCCGCGACCGGCGTGAGTCTGCCTGCCATCCGCCGCTACTTCCAGGACCACCCCGGCGAGCTGGAGGGCTACATCGCCCGCAACCCGCGGTATGTCTTCTTCACCGAGTACAAGGGCGACAACTGGCCGGCCGGCTCGCTGGGCGTCGCGGTCACCTCGTGGCGATCGCTGGCGACCGACAAGGACATCTTTCCTCGCGGCGGCGTGGTGCTCACGCAGACCTTCGTCCCCGAGAGCAGCGGCGACATGCGGCCGTTCTCACAATGGATGCTCGATCAGGACACCGGCGGCGCGATCCGCGCGCCGGGGCGGGCCGACATCTATATGGGCGTGGGACCGACGGCCGAACAGCTCGCCGGACGGCAGGCGGAAGTGGGGCGGCTGTATTACTTCTTCCTTAAACCGCAATACGTCGGGCCGGCCGCGGCCGCGCCACGCCCGCTGTGAGGTGAACCACACCGCGTGGCGAAACAGCGACCCGCACGCGACCGTTTGCCGTACAATCCCCACCGATGCAATCCATGGTGATTACGATTGACGGACCGGCCGGCTCGGGCAAGTCGACGATGGCCCGCCGCCTCGCCGCTCGACTGGGGCTGGACGTGCTCGATACGGGCGCGATGTACCGCGGCGCGGCCCTGGCGTGCGTCGAGGCCGGCCTCGACGCCCAACGCGATCCGCAGGCGGTGATCGCCAGGGTGCGTGGTACGCGTCTGGATTTCAACTGGTCGACCGACCCACCGGCCCTGCTGGTCGACGGGGTGGATCGCGGCGACGCCATCCGCGACCCGGCCGTGTCCGAGGCGGCGAGCGTGATCTCGGCCCTGGGGCCGGTGCGCGAAGTGCTGGTCGAAGCCCAGCGCCGCATCGGACGCTCCCATCCACGGCTGGTCAGCGAAGGCCGCGACCAGGGGTCGGTTGTGTTCCCCGACGCGCCCGTGAAGTTCTATCTGGACGCCGACCCGAAGGTGCGTGCCCGGCGGCGCGTTGAACAATTGCGAGCGGCCGGCAAGATCGTGGACTTCGACGAGACCCTGCGCGGCATCGTGGCCCGCGACCATCGCGATTCGACCCGCAAAGACGGGCCGCTGGTCTGTGCCGCCGATGCGATCCGGATCGACACCTCGGACATGACCATTGAACAGGTGCTCGACCGCCTCGAAACCGACGCGCGGCGGCGCCTGCCATCATGCGGCGAGGCTCCTGCCCGCGATAGCGCTTGCAGGCGCGCCCGCAAGCCCGAGGTTCAAGGATGAGCGGTTCCGACGGCGTTCCCATTCCGTACAACTGCCTCTACCGCCGCGTCCTCTGGGTCGTGTGCCGCGATCTGCTTATGATTGCCTTGCGGCTGCGGTACCGCTTCAAGGCTCTGCATCGCGACCGCGTGCCTCGCCACGGGTCGCTGCTGATCGTCTGCAACCACGAGTCATTTCTCGATCCCATTCTCGTGGGTATCGGTGCGCGTCATCGGAGGTGGTCGTCGATGGCCCGGGCCACGTTGTTCACACATCCGGTGTTCGGGCGCATCCTGCGCGGACTGAATTCGATTCCGGTCGAGCGTGGCAGCAGCGACCTGAAGGCGATGCGGGCGTGCGTCGACGCCCTCAAGGCCGGCCAGGCTCTGCTGGTGTTTCCCGAGGGCACGCGCACCCCGGACGGCCAACTGCAGCAGTTCGCCACCGGCACGATGCTGCTGATCAAGCGGGCCCGCCCGACGGTGATCCCCGTGGCGGTCGGCGGAACCTACGAAGCCTGGCCTCGCGGGGTCAGTCGGCCGCGGCGCTCGGGCCCGATGGGCGTGAACTACGGCCAGCCCGTGGACGCCGATGTACTGCTGGCGATGTCCAGCGACGACGCGATGGCGTACCTCAAGGCCCGCGTGTCCGAACTACGCGACGAACTGGACCAGGCGCTGGCGACGCCAGCCGCTTCGGCCGCCCGCGCTTGACCGCTATACTCATGTTTCATACGAGGTCGCCGCCGGTTCCGGTGCGCGCGACCCGTTCCAACGGTTGCTCATTCGTCCACAGGTCACACCCATGCAGACGTTGCTTCTTGCCCTCGGCGCCGCAGTCGCCTTCCTCGTCGCTTATCACACCTATGGCCGCTGGCTGGGCGGGCGGATCTTCAACCTCGCCGCCGACGCCGTCTGCCCTTCGCGGCGCCTGCGCGACGACAAGGATTATGTGCCGACCGACCGGGCGATCGTGTTCGGCCACCACTTCACGTCGATCGCCGGCACCGGCCCGATCGTGGGGCCCGCGATCGCCGTCATGTGGGGCTGGCTGCCGGCCCTGTTGTGGGTGGTGCTGGGCTCGATCTTCATCGGCGCGGTGCATGATCTGGGGGCCCTGGTTGTGAGCCTGCGCAACAACGGCCAGACGGTCGGCGACATCGCCGGCCGCGTGCTCAACCGCCGGGTGCGCCTGCTGTTCCTGTTCGTGCTTTTCATGGCCCTGACGATCGTGCTGGCGATCTTCGGTCTGGTAATCGCCGCGGTGTTCCGCCAGTACCCGGCCGCGATCTTCCCATGCATGGTGCAGATTCCCATCGCCGTGGTCATCGGCGTCTACATCCACCGCCAGGGGCGCGGTCTGCTCTGGCCGTCGCTGATCGCTCTGGTGCTGATGTATCTGAGCGTGATCTACGGCGACGCGACGTTCTTTCGCGTCGGCGGCCACGACATCGGCCTGCACACGCTGAACCTGTGGATGGCCAGCTGGCCGACGATCGTCTGGGTCGCCGTGCTGCTGATCTACTCCTACGTCGCCTCCGTCCTGCCCGTCTGGCTGCTGCTGCAGCCGCGCGACTACATCAACAGCCTGCAACTGCTCTCGGCCCTGGGGCTGATCGTGATCGGGCTGATGGTCGCGGCGATGATCGGCGGCGCGCCGCCCGTGCCCGGCGGGCCACGCCCCACTCTGCAAATCGTCGCCCCGATCGTCGATTTCAACCCCGCCCAGGCCCCGGTCATCTTCCCGTTCCTTTTCATCACCGTCGCCTGCGGCGCGATCAGCGGCTTCCACTGCCTGGTCTCCAGCGGCACCAGCAGCAAGCAACTGAAGTCCGAGCCCGACGCGTGCTTTGTCGCCTATGGCGGCATGCTCACCGAAGGGTTCCTGGCCACACTCGTGATTCTCGCCTGCGTCGCGGGTCTGGGGCTTGGCGCCAAGGCGGCGGGCGCCGACGGTCAGACGTCGGTGCTCACCGGCGCGGCGGCGTGGCAGGCGCGTTACAGCTCGTGGGGCGCGGCCGGCGGGTTGGCCAATACTGTCGGCGCGTTTGTCGATGGGGCGGCCAATTTCCTGGCGGCGATGAAAGTGCCCACGGGCATCGCCGTCGCTCTCATGGGCGTGCTCGTCGCGTCGTTTGCCGGCACGACGCTGGACACGGCCTGCCGGCTGCAGCGCTATGTCGTGCAGGAGCTCGCCTCACGGGCCAGCGTGACCGAGGCCATGTCGCTGGGGCCGATCGCCGCCGCCTGGGACGGTCTGATGGCCGCACTGCGCAACAAACACGGAGCCACGCTCTTTGCCGTGACGATCGCCTGCTTCATCGCCGCCATGCCGCTGCCGGGCACGAGTTGGGGCTGGGCCAACGCTGGCAAGGGTGGACTGATCCTCTGGCCCATGTTCGGGGCCACCAACCAGCTTCTCGGAGGCCTGTCATTCCTGGTCATCGCCTTCTACCTGTGGCGGCGGCGCAAGCCCGTCTGGTTCCTGATTCTCCCACTGATTTTCATGCTCGTGATGCCCGCCTGGGCCATGCTCATGCAGCTTCCCGAGTGGCTGGCGGCCGAGTCGAAGAACTGGACGCTGATCGTCATCGCCGTGGCGACCCTCGCCCTCGAAACATGGATGATCGTCGAGGCTCTGCTGCTTTGGCCGCGAGTTCGGGGGCAACTGGAGTCGCAAGCGAACCTGGGCGCGGCGGTGCCGGCGGCCGTCCAGGTGCCCGTGGAAGCGTAACCGGTAGCCGAATCCGCCGGCTTGCTCTATCCTTTCGCTCATCATGAACGGATACATGACCCGCTCCGCGTTGCCGATGAGTCCGGTCCTGCTGGCGTTGCTGGCCGCCTTGCTCGCGCCTCTGAGCGGCTGCGAGCTTGGACAGGCGACGCAGGTGCTCGACGTGCTGGATCGGCCGGCCGATCCAAAGGCCGCCATCCTTGCCGTCACGCCCGTCGTCGACACCGAGCAGGGCAGCCGGGTCGAGGCGGTGCTGCAACTGACCAACCGTTCGGCCATCGATCTGCCATTGCGCAACGTGACCTACACCATCAGCGTCAGCGGATTGGACGACTTCAAGCTCACGGAGCCGGCCCGACGGACCATCCCGGCCTCGGAGACGCAGACCGTGACGCTTGCGGCCGCGTTCCCGGCCGCGGTCAACGGCCGAAGCTGGCGCGTCAGCGGCCGCATCGAATACCAGCCCCCCAAGACGTTCATCGAGAATCTCGCCGAGGAAAGCCTGCCCCTGCCGAGTGTGAGCTTCTCGGCCAGCGGCAAGTTTGACTGATCGCCGCCGCTTGTCATGCTTCGGCCCGCATCACGGTCCGCTGAGCCGCTCGGCCGCGACATGGCCCTTTGAAACCCAACCCCGCGCGACACGCCCATGCACCCGGTTCTCCACGATCGACGCTACCTCATCCCGTTTCGCGCGACGCTGTTGCCGCAGATCTTCACGGATGTGCTGGTCGTCGGCGCAGGCGTGGCGGGGCTGCGGGCGGCCCTCGCGGCGGCTGAGCGGGGCGGGGACGTCATCGTCACCCTCAAGGGCGATGTGCAGCAGTCCAACACCTATTGGGCCCAGGGCGGCATCGCGGCCGTGATGGACCCGGCCGACACCGTCGAGCAGCATGTGAGCGACACGCTTGATGCCGGCGGCGACCTGTGCAATCCTTCGGCTGTCCGCGGCGTCGTCGAAGCGGGGCCCGCCGCAATGACGGAATTGCTGGACTGGGGCATGCCTGTCGATCGCGGGGCGGGCAATGGGCCGGCCCTGGGCAGGGAAGGGGGCCACAGTTGCCGGCGGATTCTGCACGCCCACGGCGACGCGACAGGGCGGGCTCTGGCGGTCACGCTCGACGGCCTGGCCCGTCGACACGAACGCATCCGTCTTTTCGAAAACTGCTTCGTGCTCGATCTGATCACCGACAGCTCAGCCAACCCGCGATGCCTGGGCGCGGTGACCCACCACCCGAAGTACGGCCTGCAGGTGATCTGGGCCAAGGCGACGATTCTGGCCAGCGGCGGCTGCGGACAGGTCTACCGCGAATCAACCAATCCCGCGGTGGCCACCGGTGACGGACTGGCGATGGCCTACCGTGCGGGCGCGCAACTGGCCGACATGGCGTTCGTGCAGTTTCACCCGACGACGCTCTACGTCGCCGGCGCCGCCCGCTCGCTGATCACCGAAGCCGTCCGCGGCGAAGGCGCGCGGCTGATCGACCGCAACGGCCACCACTTCATGCCCGAGTATCACGAACTGGCCGACCTCGCCCCGCGCGACGTGGTCGCCCGCGCGATCCTCGACCGCATGGCCCGCACCGCCTTCACGCACGTGTACCTCGACTGCCGGCACATTGCCCCCGATCGTTTCGCCCAGCGTTTCCCGGGTTTCCGTGAGCTGCTGCGCAAGTTCGATATCGACCCGACGGTCGACCCCGTGCCGATTCACCCGTCGGCCCACTACATGGTCGGCGGTGTGCTGACCGATCTCGACGGCCGCACCAGCGTGCCGGGCCTTTACGCCGCCGGCGAAGTGGCTTGCACCGGCCTGCACGGGGCCAATCGCCTGGCGAGCAACAGCCTGCTCGAAGGCCTGGTCTTCGGTCGTGCGGCCGGTCTCGCCTGTCGCGAACTGCTCGACGAGAAGCCCACCGCCCCCGCCAAGGTCATCTCCGACATCCGCCCCTCCGACCGGGCCGAGCTTGACCTGCCCGACGTGCGCTCCAGCCTGCGGTCCGTGATGTGGCGGCAGGTCGGCATCCAGCGCGACGGCGACCGTCTCGATGAAGTCAGCGATATGATCGAGTTCTGGGCCCGCTACACGCTGGACAAAATCTTCGACGACCGGGCCGGCTGGGAGGTGCAGAATCTGCTGCTTGTGGGCGCGCTCATCACCACGGCCGCCCACTGGCGTAAAGAAAGCCGCGGCACGCATTACCGTGTCGACTACCCCCAGCCCGAAGCCGCCTTCCACGTTCACGACATCTGGCACAAATACGACAGCGGACCGTCGCCACTGCCCGTCGACTGGTATGCCGACGAAGCGTCCAACGGCCCGAAGACCTACCGGTCGCGTTGGGGCTTGTGATGCGACCGATGGGTCGTTGATGGCGCCGAAGCCATCCGGTCCGCGCATGCCTCACGGCTTTGCCGGTGGCTGCAGGCCTATCCGTGTCTCGAGTAATTCGAGCAGTTCGGCGGGACGGGCAGGTGTCCCCGTGACGTAGTAGTTGTCCATGACAAGCACGGGCAGAGTCCGCTTTATCGGTGCAATAGTCTGAAAGACATCAACATGCCGGGCCAGGGTGTCGTCGATTTCCCGAGTGGACAGCTGCTGTGTTAATGCTTCACGACTGACGAACTTCAGTGCCGCGTCAAGGGCTTCGGGGAGAACGGGTGTCGTCGCGTTCCGGGCCGCCCACCGCTCGAACTGCTCATAGGCTTTCGGGTCGATCGCATTCACCGCCAGTGCGAGTCGGGCGAGGTCGCAGGAGGAAGCATACCGGGGCGGGACGGGCTGGCCAGCCACCACGGGGTTGCACGCCCCATTCAACGGCGACATCACACGCAGCACCGCGAGCTGGCCGCGAAAGTGATCCACCGCCTCGATCAGTTGGTCGGACAGTTCATGGCAATGGGGACAGGCGTAATCTCCAAAGAGGATCACCACATGGGGCGCATCGACCGGTCCCAGACGAGGGTAGTCGGCAAAACGCAGCGACCGGTCGATCAAGGGCGGCTGGAGCAGGCGGTCCGGCCCCGGGCCGGAATCATAGATGCGTGCATCCGTTGGCGACGCATCGGAAGCACCGTGATCGTGGTCATGCACAGCCTCAGCGCTCAGTGACGAGCTCGGGCGAAGCACCTGTCCACCGGCCAGGAGCACGACGCTTAGACAGCCAAGCAGCACCGCGCCGGCCAGTGCGGCCCGACCCGGAACGGTCGAGTCGGGGCGGCGCGCCGACGCTCTGAATTCAAGCACGACAATGACGGCAAAGACAACCCCCAGAGCATGCAGTGTCAGGCATTGTGTGCAGGTCTGCTGAAGCTCCCACATCATCAGACTGGCAAACCAGAGGGCGGCCCCAACCATGGTCGTGGCGGCGCAGGCAAGCACAAAGCCGGCGCCCTTGCGGATCCGGGCGTTTGGCGCGAGACGGTGCAGCAGAATCCCCGCGAACGACCCCGCGTAGATCGCCAATGCCAGTGTACTCACGGGCCAGCCCAGCCAGCGCCCCCAGACGCTGCCAAGGACTTCGCTGCACCCGCCTTCGGGACCGCAACCACCCGCCCCGCCCCGGCCGCTGAGCCAGGTCAGTCGAAGCGCCAGTCCGATGAGCGCGAGATTGACCAGGACGAGCAGCGCCAATCGCCAGTCGATGCGTGAGTGTGCGGGACGCGCCTGGACAAGGCCGGCATTCGCCGTCAGATCGGGTTGTTCGTTCACGGCTGGTCTGCCCCGTCAGAACTGTTTCTGTTGTTCAGGAGATCAAGCAGGCCGGTCATCGCGTCCTCGCCCTCGGAGGCGACAGACGTGCTGCTCTGCGGCACGGCGCCGGTGTGTTGTTCAAAGTCTCGCAGCAGACCTTCCGTGCCAAGCTGGCCTATGGCCACCATGATCGGGTCATTTTCGCCAAGGCCCCTCCACATGACGCAGGGCCTCACGTCAATGACGCCGTCGACCGCCTCACTTGGCAGGCCCGAGGAGAGTCCGCGGGGTTTGGCGGCGATGGCGGCGGCGAGCATTTGCTCTACCCGTGGATCCTTCAGTGCCCGGTCAAGGTTTTCCTGGCCGACAAGGACAGCGGCCGTCGCCTGCGCGTCTTCGACCGTGGGCATCTGCTGGCGGCGGGGGGCGGCGACCAGGCTTTCATGGAAGGCCGCGAAAGACTCCGGCGCGGCCAGCCAGACGGCCAATGAGAGACGCGCATACGCGCAACTGCCGGCATCTGACGCGACCATATCGGAGGTCACCTTGGGATTGCACTCGGGATCCAGTGGATAGAGAACGGGCACATGCACGACCTGGGAACCGAATCGCTCGCGCAGGTTCAGCAGAGCCCGTTCGTTGGCCCGTGAATCACTGGAGGTGTAGTCGAAAAAACTGACGACGGCATAGGGCGCGGCAAGCGTGCCCAGGTGCGGGATGTCGGCCAGACGCAGGGCCGCGCCGCTGTCGGCCGGCCGAATGATGCGCGACTCTCCCTCCCCGTAGTCGTAGGGCCTGGCCGCCTCCACCATCGCCTCGGTGGACGGAAGGAGCCACTGCACAAGCGGTATGGCTGGCCCCATGGTCAGCACGAGGCCCAGCGTCAACCAGCGATATGACAGGGCTGCACGCCATGATCCCCGGATCGCTGGCCAGGCAAACAGCACCATCAAGGGCATCACCCAGAATGTCACAGGCCCAACGATGACCCATCCAGCTATCGTGGACGTGAAGTACCAACAGGCCGTGCCGGCAAGAGCGGCGGCGCAGCCTATGGTTACTGCCCGGGCGATCGCTCTGGCTCTGTTGGCGGGCGCGAATCGGGCCACAAGCAACATAACAATGCCGAGGCTGAAGAGACCACAGAGCAGCCCAAACACGGAGACGTCGAGCCACCACCCATATCGTGTCTCCTGCCACGGCGCGGGCTGGCGATTGCCCATGCTGTCAAAACCGGCTCGCCAAAGGCGGCCGGTAACAATGGCTCCGGCGACAGCCATCGCCCATGCCGCGACATCCAAAAGTGCGGCGGCTCTGGTTGAGGACGGCGGAGCATGCTCATGGGCCATCTCGCGATGTATCGGTGAGACTCGTGACAATGGATCTTCTCTTTGGCAAACAATTTCAAACCAGAATACGTAAGGCGCTATCTGTAACACGGCATACGCGATTGTCTTTCAGGCATGTCATTGCCACGGGGAACGGGTGGCACTAAGAACGCAGACTATTTAATAACCGCATTGAGCTATAAATTGGCCGGCTGAGCAGGATTGAGTCGTCTGGTAGCAGGTGGTTATACAGCCATGGGTTGTCATCCACGTCTTCGTGAGCTGCCACCGCTGGTGATCGCGCCAATGGCCATTGCCAGAGGTGATCGAAACGCCCTGGTACTTGGGCCAGTCAGTGTTGCATCCGCCGGAGCCCCACCAGTTGACCGTCCAGTGTCGTTCGGGCTGGCCGAGGCACGTGTTGTACGTTTCATACGTGACCGATGCTGCGGGCTTGGGTACGAGCGCATACGCATACTGCACATAGGTGAATGAGACCAATCCCACAAGCGCAATGGGGATGATGAGTGAACGTTTCATAAACAAGCTCCTTCGATGTGTATGCCTTTGGAATGACACACATGACAGATGCAGATCCACCGTCGCGTTCCCCGTGGCGGTGACATGTCCACAGTGTGAGTTTCTCCGTTCGGCTCCGCGGCCGAGATACCGGTAAGAGGCATGACGCATGCCGCTGCTCCGCGCGAGAGGCGGGGCACAGATTCAACTCGACCCGCAGATTGTCGCGACGAGCGCAACGGCTTCCGCTTGATTCGCGCAGGGACCATAAGAAATTGCGCAGCGAAATGACGCGCGATTCCTGCTGCGTCGCCGGTTGTTGCGGAAGCTGTCAGGGCTTGGCGAGAAAGGATCTCACAAATTTTCAGGCGCGACGCAGCGATGCGGTATGTTATAATGGGGCGGATTCAATCCGCGGAAGCGGGGGCACCGCCACGGTTGGCGTGTGAACCGCGAGGTTGATTGGACATGCCGCAATGAGCCGCCGGGGGCACAGGAAGGCCGGGGCGGGAGTTGCCAGATGCGGAACGCGCCTGCTGCGGGGAGTCTACCGACCGGCGAAGTGCCGCGACCGGTCGTGTTTCAATTGGCAGGGGGGGCTTACGCCCAGGGCGTTTACGTCGGCGCCAGGAACTATGCGCGGTCCAGGCGGACGACGTGGCGTCTGGTGCCGCGACCTCTGGGTTTCGAAGATCACATGGCGCGCGGTATCATCGGGCAGTTCGTGGATCTAGAGGCGATGCCCTGCTGCCAGCCGATGCGCTGCCCGGCCGTGAACGTGGCCGACAACCACAATCGGTTTGATATTCCGACGGTCATTTCTGATAACCTGGCAATCGGCCGAATGGCCGCCGAGTATCTTATCTCGCAAGGTTACCGCCACTTCGGCATCTATGCCGCGAGCGATACATGGTATGCCGGCCAGCGTCGTGTAGGCTTTGAGACGACGGCGCGTCAATCGGCATGCAAGACATGCATGCTTCAGATATCCATGGGAAGCACCCTCTCTGATTTTTTGAGGGCGCGATTACAGGATCGGCTGCGGCCGATCGCCGTGTTCGCCTGCAATGATGTGGATGCGCTGGAGGTGGTGAACGCGGCCCTGCATCTGGGCCTGCGTGTGCCGGAGGACGTGGCGGTGTTGGGCGTCGATGACGACGTGGCGTTGTGCGAGACGAGTTCGGTCCCGATTTCGAGTGTCGCGGTGAATGCCGAGCTTGTCGGCTATGAGGCGGCCGCTCTGCTCGACCGCTTGCTGCAGGGTGAGCCGGCGCCCACAGAGCCCATCGAGATTCCACCTTTGCGCGTGGTGGTCCGCGAGTCGACCGACGTGGGTTCAGCAGGCGACCCGATCGTTGCGCGGGCCCTGCGTCTGATCGCCGACGCCATGGACGAGTCCCTCACCGTGGACCGGCTTGCGGACGCCCTGGACATAAGCCGGCGCACCCTTGAGCAGCGATTTCGGCGCGTGCTTGGTCGGGGGCCGGCCGAGGAGCTGCGCCGCCAGCGGATCGAGCGGGCCAAGATCCTGCTTCAGGAGACCACCCGGACGGTCCTCGACGTGGCGCTGCGCAGCGGGTTTGCGGGTGCCCCACAGTTCAGTTCGGCGTTTCGCCAGGCGACAGGAATGTCGCCGTCAGCATTTCGCCGTCGCGTTCACAGCATTTTCACAATATCCCGTTAGCTGGTGCGGTCGCGGCGCCCTCACACCGCCGCGGGCTTCTTGGTCGCGAGGGCCACGCGCAGGCTCAGCTCGCGTAGTTGCGCGTCGTCGACCGGAGCCGGGGCTTCGGTCATGAGGTCCGCGCCCATCTGCGTCTTGGGGAAGGCGATGACGTCGCGGATGCTGTCCGTGCCGGTGAGCAGCATGACCATCCGGTCCAGCCCGAACGCCAGCCCGCCGTGCGGCGGCGCGCCGTAGCGCAGCGCGTCGAGCAGAAAGCCGAACTTCGCCTTGGCCGCCTCCTCATCGATGCCCAGAAGGCTGAAGACCTTCTGCTGCACCTCCGGCCGATGGATGCGGATCGACCCGCCGCCCAGCTCCACGCCGTTGACCACCAGGTCGTAAGCCTGGCTGCGCACCGACGCGGGATCGCTGGCCAGCTTGTCGAGATCCTCGGCAAACGGTGCGGTGAATGGGTGATGAAGGCTGTCCCAGCGTTTCTGCTCGTCGTTCCACTCCACCGCCGGGAAGTCGACCACCCAGACCCATTCCCATCGACTCTTGTCGATCAGGCCCAGCTCGCGGGCCAGACGCAGACGCAATTCGCCCAGCACGCGATGCACAACGGTCGACTTCGCATCCACGCCGAAACAGATCAGGTCGCCGTCGGCCGCGCCCAGCTTCTCGATCAGAGGTGCGGTGACCGGCTCGAGGAACTTGGAGATGCCGGTGGTCAGCTTCCCGCCTTCGATCTTCGTGACGGGCAGGCCGCCGGCTCCGAATTGCTTGACCCATTCGGCCAGTTCGTCGGTCTGTTTGCGCGAGAGCGATCCGCCGCCGGGCACACGGATGGCCTTGACCAGCCCGCCCTTCTCCAGCGTGCCGGTAAAAACCTTGAAGTCGGTCTGCTTCGCGATGTCGCTGACGTCCACCAGCTCAAGTGCGAAACGCAGGTCGGGTCGATCGGAGCCGTAGCGCCCGACGGCCTCGGCGTAGCCCATGCGTCGCACCGGCGGGACATCGACGTCGAGAATCTCCTTCCAGACGCGGCGGACCATGCCCTCGGTCATGGCCATCACGTCTTCCTGCTCGACGAAGCTCATCTCCACGTCGATCTGCGTGAATTCCGCCTGACGGTCCGCCCGCGGGTCTTCGTCGCGGAAGCACTTGGCGATCTGCAGGTAGCGCTCGACGCCCGAGGCCATGAGCACCTGCTTGAAAAGCTGCGGGCTTTGCGGCAGGGCGTAGAAGCTGCCGGGCGCGAGGCGCGAGGGCACCAGGTAGTCGCGGGCACCTTCAGGCGTGGAGCGGCAGAGCACCGGCGTCTCGATTTCGTAGAAGCCGTGGGCGTCGAAGTAGTCGCGGACAATCTTAGTCACGCGGTGGCGCACGCGCAGAATGTGCTGCATGCGGCCGCTGCGCATGTCCAGGTAGCGGTACTTGAGGCGCTTGTCCTCGCTGACCTTCGGCGCGTCGAACGGCCGAAAGGGCGGGGTCTGGGCCTTGTTGAGAATCTCCACGTGAAGGGCATCGAGCTCGATCGCGCCGGTCGGCAGCTTGGGATTCTCCATGCCGGCCTCGCGTTTCATGCACGTACCGCCGACCGCCACGACGTCCTCATCGCGCAGGCTGCTGGCCAGCTTGTGGGCGTCGGCATGTTCGGGGTGAAAGACCACCTGCGTCAGGCCCTCACGGTCGCGCAGGTCGATGAAGATCACCCCGCCGTGGTCGCGGTAGCTGTTGACCCAGCCGGCCAGCGTGACCGTCTTGCCTGCGTCTTCGATCCGCAGGGATCCGCAATCGTGCGTGCGCTTGAGCATGGCCAGAACCCTTCCGTGCGAGCGGCCGGGAGCGAGCCCCGGCTGACTGGGACAAGCCGAAGATGATACCAACTGTCCCTGCCGCCGGTGATCGGGTCGCCGCCGGACCGCTGCGTCGTCCACTGCGGGTGGTGCCACCATCCGGCTCAATGCATCACGGCCGGCGAGCGGCACGAACGCCCGCGTCTCACGCGACTGGCTCGTCCCGTGCCATCGACCTACACTGCGGCCATGTTTGCAGGCATTGTCATCGGCATGGGCAGGATCGCGGCCTTGCGACGCAAGGCCGACGGCGTGCGTCTGCTCATCGATCCCGGCCAGCTCAACCTTTCCGCGAAACATGGCGACAGCGTCTGCGTCAGCGGCTGCTGCCTCACGCAGGCACCCCATGCCGATGATCAGCCGACCATGCTCTGCTTCGACGTCATCCAGGAGACGCTCGACAAGACCAGGCTCGGCAGCCTGTGCGTCGGCGACGCGGTGAACCTCGAGACGTCGCTGACGCCCAGCACGCCGATCGGCGGCCACTTCGTCCAGGGCCACGTCGACGGCGTCGGCCGCATCCACAGCGTCCGATCCGACGAAGAGGAAACACGCGTGGCCGTCGAAGTCCCGGCCGACCTCATGCCGTTCATGATCCCCAAGGGCTCGGTCTCGCTCGATGGTGTGAGTCTCACGCTCGCGGCCCTCGATACCGGCAAGTGCCTGATCGAAGTCGCACTCATCCCCACCACGCTGCAACTGACCACCCTCGGCGCGGCGGCGGTTGGTCAGCCGATCAACATCGAAGCGGACATGCTGGCCAAGTCGATCATCCACTGGCTGCGGAACTATGCGCCGGGGGCGCGGGGCGGCAGTGGTGGGGCGGATGACGCAGCCCTCAAAACGCTGCTCGAGCAAGGCGGCTTCGCATCGATGCACGCGATTTGAGTGTCCGCCGGCCGGGCAGCCGGGTTGTTGGGCAACCTGAACTGGTTTGCGTAGCCGGCCCGCTGCCGCGTTATGAAAGCAGCAGGGGGCGCTTACGCCAGCGCCTGGATGCCCTGATCGCCCGCGGGGTTCAAACTCCCGCTTTGTCCGCTGCGCGAACCCACGCCGATGAGAAGGGCGGTCAGGTCATCGGCCTGATTCAGCGAGCCGGCCTGCTGGTCCAGCGTGCCGGCCATGTGCAGCAGCGCTTCCTGCATAGGTCCAGCCGCCAGCATGGCGAACTCCTCGGCGAAGTCGGGATTGGCCACGTGGCGGGCCTGTTCGCTGCCCGGCTTGCCGCGGAAGGCGACCTCGAAGCCGTCGCTGTAAAGAAGCAGCCGCTGGCCTTCGCACAGGCGCAGCGTCATGACTTCGAAATCGGGATTCTCAAAAACGCCGAACAGACTGCCCTCGGGTTCGAGCGGCGTCATCGTGCCGTCGGATTCGAGGAGCATCGGCGCCGGGTGGCCGGCCCGTGCAAGCATAAGCTGGCGCGAGCAGCAGTTGAGCAGGGCGTAACAGGCCGTCGCCGTCCGCACGCGCCCGGCCTGCTGGGCGAGCATGGTGCTGTTGATGGCCGTCAGCACTTCGTCCGGCCGCGAAAGCCGGTAGCCGCCCCGTGCCGACGGATCAACCTGCTTGGCGTGCGTGCGCATCGCTTCCAGCAGCAGCACGGTCATCAGCGCCGCCGGCACGCCGTGCCCGACCGCGTCGCCGATGAACAGACCCACATGATGTTCGTCCAGACGCTGTACGTCGTACACGTCGCCGCTGACATAGCTGGCCGGCCGATACATCGCGGCGAAGTGCACATCATGAATCCGCGGCAGATCGCAGGGCAGGAACTCCCGCTGCAGTTGCGCGGCCAGACGCAATTCCTCGTCCATGCGGTCAATCTGCTGGCAGGCGCCGGTGTGCTGCGCGGTGAGCATGTCCATCTGACGCTGAAGCGCCGCCGCGGTCTGGGCCTGGCGCAGCGTCGCCCGCACCAGCACCGTCAGCACCTCGACCGGGCTTTCGAGCGCAGCGGCCGTCACCGTTTCATGGATTTCATCACCCGTCCGCTCGCGCATCCCGGGGACCGACAGCAGGGCGGGCACGTGCAGGCGGGCCAGCGCATCGACCCAGTCATCAAGAACACGCGCCTCGCCGGCGTCGGCTGCAACCAGCCACACCACCTGCCCGGGGCCGGCCAGCGCCTCCGCGCAGCCAGCTTCGTCGGTGGTCAGCCAGTGCACGGATGCGGCGCCCGTCGTCGACGCGCGACAACTCGCAAGAACATTGCAGATCGGCTGACGCAGATCGGGTCCAGGCGGGGTGATGGAAAGGATGTTCAGGACGGCCTGGCCCATGAGACGCGGTTCCCGCAGCCCACGCCGCCCACGGCGACGCCCACGCCGCGCGGCGCGGGGACGACGCCGGCATCGGCGCGTGCCTCCTCGGCACGTATCGACTTATTGGGCCAACTGCTTGAGAGCCTCCAGAGGAAGGTCGATCGTCTGGCCGGCCTCGAGGCCCAACTGCTGGATCATGCCCCCATTGAGCTCGATGGCGAACTGCGCCGGGTAGCCGCTGGGGTGCAGCGGCAGGTCGCCCTCCGGTGTATCCAGTGGCACGGTCCGCATGGCGTGCATGCTCACGATGCGGCCGTTGGGGCTCAGAAAAATCACGTCGATGGGGAAGTGACATCGCCGCATGACAAACGCCACCGGCCTCGCTTGTGGAAAGACAAACAACATGCCGTGATCGGCCGGCATGGAGGGGCGATCGCTCAGGCCATGAAAACGCGCGTCAGGCGTCAGGGCCAGTTCGAGTTCGAACGTCCGTCCGCCGATCGTCACGACAAGCGGCTGGTCGGTATCCACCTCGCGACCACAGCCCGCCGCCAGCAGTGTGAAAAGCACGGCGGCTGCCAGCAGGGGGGGGCGAAGCGGTGGGGGGCTCAGCTTCCCGCGCGTAGCCATGCGTCATCCTCGGGTTGAAAGATCACATCGCCCTTCGGCAGGCTCTCGATCCTGAATCGCTGGGCGAACTCGGTGGCGGGCATCGACTCGCGCATCGCGCTGACTCCGCACCAGGACGCCAGTAGACCCAGCACGCGCCGCGCGGGCACGCCCGCTTCACGATAGGCCGCCACGCGCGTGTCACCGTGCCGTTTGGCCAGACGTCGACCGTCGACGCCGCGCACTAAAGGAAGATGCCACCAGCGGGGAGCCTGTGCACCCAGCATGCGATACAGCAGCACCTGCCTGGCCGTCGAGTCCCGCAGGTCGTCGCCGCGCACCACGTCGGTGACGCCCTGCCGGGCGTCGTCGACCACGACGGCCAGTTGATAGCTGGGCAGGCCGGCCTTGGTCATGAGCACAAAGTCGCCGACCTGTTGCTGTACGTTGACCGACCGCGGGCCATGCAGTTCATCATGGAAAGCAATGGCCTCGTCGGGGACGATCAGGCGCAGAGCGGTGGGAATTCCCCATTGATCCAACGTGTTCGGTCTCTTAGTCCATCGGCGATCCGCCGGCCGACACGTGCCTGAATAGCGCAGTTCGTGCTCGCCTTCCTGCGGGGCCGACGCGGCCGCCTCGATCTCCTTGCGGGTGCAGTGACAGGGGTACACCAGGCCAGCGGCCGCCAGGCGATCGAGGGCCGCATGGTACGGCGTCAGATCGGCGGCCTGATAGAGCGGGCCTTCGTCCCAGTCCAGGCCCAGCCAGCGAAGGTCGTCGATCGCCTGGCGATCGGCCCCGGGCTTGGTGCGCGGTGTATCGAGATCCTCGATCCGCAGCAGCACCTTCCAGCCGCGCTGCCTGGCCATCGCCCAGTTGATCAGGAACGTCCGCGCGTTACCCAGGTGCAGCGCCCCGGTGGGGGACGGCGCGAGTCGTGTCAAGGATGGCGGGCTTTGCGCGGCCGACATGACGAAGTATCGTACCGGCATCATGAGCAAGACCGCCAAACGAACCGCCACCGACCAGCCTCCAGCGATGAGCCGTCCGCCGCTGCGACTGGCGGCGCTTATCAGCGGCGGCGGACGCACGGTGCTCAACCTGCAGAACGCGATCGATCTGGGCGCCCTCAACGCGCAGATCGCCCTCGTCATCGCCTCGCGGCCGCGGCTTTCGGGCATCGACCGGGCCAAGGCCCGCGGCCTCATGACCAAAGTCGTCGATCGCAGTCGTTACAGCACCCCTGCCGAGTTCTCGGACGTTGTGTGGAAGGCCGTCCGCGCGGCTGACGTCGACCTTGTCTGCCTGGCTGGGTTCCTGAGCAAGCTGGCGATTTCCGAAGATTTCCGCGGCCGGGTCATCAACATCCATCCGGCCTTGCTCCCCAGCTTCGGCGGCGCGGGCATGTACGGCCATCACGTCCACGAGGCTGTGCTGGCCCGTGGCTGCAAGATCAGCGGCTGCACCGTGCATGTCTGCGACGACACGTACGACAACGGCCCGATCATCGTGCAGCGCGCCTGTCCGGTGCTCGAAGCCGACACGCCCGACACGCTGGCCGACCGCGTGTTCGAGCAGGAATGCATGGCATACCCGGAGGCGATCCGGCTCATCGCCGCCGGCCGGGTGATCGTCGAAGGCCAGCACAACCGCACGCGGATTCTGCCGCCAATCCCCGAGGCGTATGGCGGCGATCTGCCGTCCCGCGCCGGCTGGTACGCGATGAACGCCCACGCCGGACAAACCCGGGCCAACGGCGATCCATACGCCACGCACGTTGAAGCGGTCGCCCGGGCGCTGCTGGAACACGGCGTCACCGACGCGGCGACCCTCGCGGCCGCGTACCTGCACGACGTGGTCGAGAAGACGGCGGTTTCTCTGCACCAGGTCCGCTGGGCGTTCGGCGACCGTGTGGCTGGCCTCGTGGACGAGCTGACCGTCAAGGTGCCCGCCGGCACACGCGCACCGACAGACAGTCAGAAACACGCGGCGATCCTGGCCGAGGCGAAGCAACTCTCCGAGCCCGCTCGGCTCATCAAACTCGCCGACCGTCTGGACAACGTGGCCCTCAAGCGAGCGACCCTGAGTGCCGCCGAGTTCAAAGCCTACGTCCAGGCTACCGACGAACTGCTCGAAGCCCTCAAACCATGGCCGAATGAAAAGCTCGCGCAGGCCGTGCGGGCAGCGGTCGCGATCTGAGACGATGCGGCCTGCCCGCCGCAATCCTGACCCGCCCCGCTACGTCCGATAATGACTGTTATGTTCAATTCGGTGTGCCGTCAGAGCAGGGCGGGTCGCCTGCGGCCAAGACAACGTCGTCGGGGCATGTACCGATTTTCTAGGTAGCCGGATTGCCTCGCAATCCGGTCCGGACTGCGTAACAGTCCGGCTGCTGCGGCTTATCGCATCCTCACAGATTCAGATTGAACTCAGGCAGGTAGATGAAGTACTTGAGCGTGAACAGCCAGCGCAGGACCATTTTCAACGGCAGCATGGCCATCACGACCAGCAGCACCGCCATCAGATAGAACCGGGCCGGGCCCATCTGGGCGTACATCTTCCGCAGCACGGTCCGGGCCAGGATCACCGGCAGGACGCCCACCCAGCCAAGGGTGAACAGGATGCCGACGATCTCGCGCACGAACGGACTGGACGGCAGCGGCTGATCGAGCATGAACGTCCAGAAGTAGTCGCTGAGGTTGATGTTCGTCAGCGGCACCTGGAGCGTGTGGTCCCAGTATTCGAAAGGCCCGAAGAAGTTCCAGTTTGGCCCGCGCAGGAACGTGCCGAACACGATCAGCACCACCCAAAGCACGAGGAAGCCGAACAGCCAGACGCTGATGGCGAACGGCCGCTCTTTGAAGGTGTAATAGCCATTGCCTTTCGGATTCACGTCCATGTACGGCATGGCGATAAGGCCGGCGACGATCATACCCGGCAGGATGACACCCGCCATCCACGGGTCGAAGTAGACCAGCATTTCCTGCAGGCCCAGGAAGTACCACGGGGCCTTGGAGGGGTTGGGCGGGCCGGCCGGATTGGCCGGACTTTCCAGCGGCGCCCTCAAGGCGATGGACCAGATCACCAGCGCCGCCGACGCCAGCACCAGGCAGATCAGCTCGATGTAGACCAGGTCCGGCCAGACCAGCACCTTGTCGTCGCGCGAGCCTTCCAGCAGCGGCTGGCCCTCCGCCCGGCTGTCGTTGATCGCCGCCTGGCAAAACGCCAGCCAGAGGCACAGCCCTGTGCCGATGAGCATCATGGTGATGGGCACGTTGTCCGGCTTGCTGATGATGGCAAAGTAGTCGGTGTCGACGAACATGCCCCCGAAGTAGAGCAAGGCGAACACCGCGCCGATCAAGGCGAACACTGCTGGTCTGGTCCACTGGCGGTAGCCAAGCAGCATCGCCGCGAACAGCAGGGTGAACAGCGGCAGGCTGTACTCGGGCACGCTGAAACGGTTGACCGCGTCCTTGATCGGCTCCAGGGCCGGCACATCAAGGATCGGCTGCCCCGTCGCGGCGAGCGTATAAGCGAAATGGCCGAGGATCGACATAGGCATCATCTCAAGCAGGAAAAGCTAACCACCCAAGAGCACAGTCGTTCTCGATCAAAGTGGACCGCTGATGCCGCCGTCCTTGCGAATCCGCCAGAAATGCACGGCGATCAGCACCGCGGCCGCCAAAGGCAGGGCGATGCAGTGCAGCACGTAGAAGCGCAACAGCGCGTTCTCGCCAACGCTCGTGCCGGCCAGCAGGATGAACGCCGCGTCTGACTTGGCCGTAATCAGCGGCACCCCGCCGATCTGCACGAATTCAGTCAGCGGTCCGCCCATGCCCATGCCCGGCGTCGCCTTGCCCATGTTCGAGCCCACCGTGATCGCCCAGATGGCAAGCTGGTCCCAGGGCAGCAGATAGCCGGTAAAGCTCAGCAGCATCGTCAGCACCAGCAGGATCACGCCCACGCCCCAGTTGAACTCGCGAGGCGGCTTGTACGAACCGGTCAGGAACACACGCATCATGTGCAGCCAGATGGCGATGATCATCGCGTGAGCGCCCCAGCGGTGAATCTCACGCAGCAGTCCCAGCGTCACGTGTGACCGCAGGGCCACGATGTCCGCATACGCATACTCCGGTACCGGCCGATAGTAGAACATCAGCAGCACGCCGCTGATCGCCTCGGCCAGAAACAGGAAGAACGTCAGCCCGCCCATACACCAGGTGAACGACAATCGCACGCCGCTGCGGCGGATTGCCACCGGGTGCAGGTGCAGGAACACGTTGCTCATTACCGCCATCACGCGCGTGCGACGGTCGCGCGGCACGCCGTGCCGGAAGATCGAGTTCCACACCTGTGTTGAACGAACGTAGTCAAGCACTTTCGTCAGCATGCTGTCCTCATCATCGGCCTGGGGGCCCTGACAATCTCATCACGAGCCGCGACCGTCAGGGAGCGGACCATACTTTTCCCGACCTCTCGCTTGCGCCCGCGGCTCGTGTCGGCCGCCTCCTCAAACCTGCACATAAGCGTTCGCGTTGTCCCACTGGCCCAGTTCCTGGCGGAACTTGGCGCTCTTGTCGACCATGACCACATCGCCTTCGAGATAGATCCGAAACCGTTCCAGCGGCCGCGGAGCCGGGCCCTCGAAATTCACGCCGTCCTGGTAGAAGCCCGAGCCGTGACAGGGACACTTGAATTTCTGATCCGTCGCCAGCCAGTTCGGAATGCACCCAAGATGCGTGCAGATTGTCGACAGCGCCACCAGGTGGCCGTTTGACAGCCGCACGATCCACACGCCCAGGGGTTGGTATTGCAGGTACACGCCCGGCTCGGGATAGTCGCCGAGTTTGCCGGCCCGGAACGTACTGGGCGGCTCCTTGGTGACCTTCGGCACCAGGTACGACTGCAGGGCCGCCAGACACGTGGCGCCGACGAACGCGATGCACGCCCACGCCGCCGCCAGCGCGACACTGAACTGCCGCCGCGTCATGCCCGCCGCCCCGCTCATCGCCGCCCCGATGTCACGAATCCGCGCCACCGGTCCACCCCGTGGACGTGCGTAACCGGTGCCCGCGGCGACGGCCGCGACGGCGTCCGGCGGCGCCTGGTCGGGCAGCGCCGCCGTCACTGCCTCACGCGGCGCTTTGGCCGAACGCGGCAGCGCGAGCGGCTTCTTCTGGCCCGCGCCGCGCGCGACGTTGGCGTGTTCCACGAGCTGCGCCCATTTCGGGTTCGGCGGGGCCGTCGAGATCGCCTCCGGCGCGGCGGATTTCGCCGTCGCCGCCTTGCCCGCCGCCCCGCTGCTCCCCGCCGCGGCCGCCTCTTTCTCCTGACCGGCCCACGGCGCTTCTCCTTCCACCTCGACGGTCTCGAATTTGATGACCTCAACCGGGCAGCCATCCGCGGCCGCGATGATCGCCGGCGTCAGCGGCTTGGTGAACGCCGCCTTCTGCGCCTCGGGTCGAATCACGCAGGTTTCTTCCTGCACGTCGAAGACTTCCGGACACTCGGTTTCGCACGCATCACAGACGATGCAGCCGGGAGCGATCCAGACCTTCGTGATTTCCTGATGCGTTGTCGCCATCGCGTCTTCACTCACTTCATCGCGCGACCCATGCCCGCCGCGCCGTGTTCCTTCACGCCCGTGTCAGCCGCCCTGCCTCATCGCGCCCGCCGCATCCGCATCGTGGGCGTCCAGCAGTTGCCTCGCCCGCTTGCGCACACTCAGATCCGGATCGGCCCCAGCCAGATGCTCCACGCTCGCCCACACGTCGGCATCCGGCAAGCGCGAGCTGGTCGCCAGGGTCGCCAGCGTCGCCAGGATGATCCGCGTCTGCTCATGCGGCGTCACCGTCACCGCGTTCGGCCCGCCGCCGCCGGTCTGCGCCAGGGCCTGACGGCTAAGCAGCAGTTGCGCCACCACGCGAGCCCCCTGCTCATCGCCAAGCCGGGCCAGCGCCGCCGCCGCGTTCCATCGCGCCTCGCGGGCCGCCGCGTCGGTGCTGGCCAGCACGTCGCGCAGCACCGCCCTGGTCGCCGCGTCGTCCGGGTCGGCCATCGCACCCAGCGCCGCGGCCGTGACGGATCGCAAGTTGGCGTCGGGTCGCGCGGCTGCACGCCGCAACGCCGGTATGGTCTCTGCGGCCGCGCCGCGATCCGGATACTCCAGCAGCGCCTGGACAGCCGCGATGGCGACATTCGGTGACGGGTGGTCCAGGTGTTCCACGATCACCGCCAGCGTGTCCGGCTGGCCCAATTGTGCCAAGGCCAGCAGCAGGTAGGCCCGCAGTGTGTGCTCCTGCTCGCCGATGTGATGGGCGAGAATATCGCTCAGCGCGGCCGAAACAGTCGTCCGACGCTGCGGCTGCGTGATGGTGCGCAGGCTCTGCGCCAGGCTCGCCGCCGCCCTGCCTCGATCCTTGTAGCGAGGATCCTGCAGACCCATCGGCAGCCGCCCGAGCCCGCTGCTCTGCCGCAGTTGCAGCAGTTGCGTCTCGATGGTGTCCGGCCGACCGGTCAGATAGGTGAACAGCAGAGCTACAACCACGCAGGACAGCGCGATGACCGCGGGAATGACCACCAGTTGCGCCATCTGCCGGCCGAAGCTCGGCGGGCTGGAAGACGCGGCCATGGTCGGTGCGTCACCAGGCATCGGCATGTCGCCTGGCGACGTGGCAGCGCTTGAGGCCCAAGGCTCCGAAGGCTGCTGAGATGACTGCTCGGCCATGGCGTGTGGCTCTCTGCCGGATCGCTGTGTCGGCCGCCGCGGACCAGAGGGGGCGCGACAACGGCGATCCTGGCGACCGGCGAAACCCGAAGTCCGCGACCCGCACCACGTTCCGCCGCGTTCAGAATCTCGCGGCCGTCGCAGACAAGACGCCCAGATGATAAGACTTCAAGAGAATGATTCAAACGACGGCTTTGCCGTTATTTACATCAATCGTCCCGGCGGAGGCCCGGCTGGGGCGACGGAGCCTGTTGCCCGGCGGACGTCGCCACGGTACGCTTTGGTTCTTCCTCGCTCTTCACATGTAGCGGCCCGCACGGATGTTGTTCCTCCGCCCTCGGCCACGGCCGGCCTTGTGGGGACCGCTGATTTCACGGGGTGAGACTCAACACGATGAGACCAACCGGCCTGACCGATCTGGATTCCCTTGACGCCGGCTCCGGGCCGATGTCCACCGCTGGACCCCGCATGGATCCCACCGCCACCCGCTCCGCCGCCGTCGCCGTCCTCGACAAGGCCGTGCGAAACCTTCTGGGCCAGCAGTTCCCCGAAGGCTACTGGTGCGCCGAGCTCGAAGGCGATTCGATCCTCGAGAGCGAATACATCCTGCTCAAGTGGATCATCGAGGAAGAAAGCGACCCCCGCTTGCCGCTCATCGCCAACTACCTGCGCAAGCTCCAGCGGCCTGAGGACGGGGCCTGGGTCCAGTACCCCGGGGCCAAGCCCGACCTCAGCGCCACCGTCAAGGGCTATTTCGCCCTCAAGCTCATGGGCGATTCGCCCGACGCCCCCCACATGGTCAAAGCCCGCGAGCTGGTCCGCCAGCTCGGAGGGGCCGAGCGCTGCAACAGCTTCACCAAGTTCTATCTCGCCGCCCTGGCCCAGTGCAGCTACAACGCTGTGCCTTCCATCCCTCCGGAGATGGTCTTCCTGCCCAAATGGTTCTACTTCCACTTGGACAAGGTCAGCGCCTGGACGCGGACGATGATCACGCCCCTGTCCATCGTCGCCAGCCATCGCCCCACACGCACCCTGCCGCGCGAGCTGGGCATCGACGAGCTGTTCGTGGATAACCGCCTGCGCAACCGGCTGCTGCCCAACGGCGACGCCCATCGCACCTGGTCCACGGTGTTCTGCTCGATGGACCGCGTGCTCAAGCTCGTCGATCGGGCCGGCATGACCCCGCTGCGCCGCCAGGCGCTCAAACGCATCGAGGATTGGATCGTCGATCACACCGATCGGTCCGACGGCCTGGGGGCCATCTTTCCCCCGATGGTCTACATCCTCATCGCCCTGCGCTGCCAGGGCTACGATCGCGAACACCCGGTCATCCAGGACGCGCACCGGCACCTCGATGACCTGATGATCCACGACAAGGCCGACAACCACATCCGCATCCAGCCGTGCCACAGCCCCATCTGGGACACCGGCATCGCGCTGTATGCGCTGACCGAAGCCGGCCTGGGCGCGGACCATCCCGCCGTCGCACGCTGCGTCGACTGGCTGATTCAAAAGGAGTGCCGCCACCCCGGAGACTGGGTCGCCAATGTCCGCCAGCCCGTTGAGCCCAGCGGCTGGTATTTCGAGTTCAACAACGGCTTCTATCCCGACGTGGATGACACGGCCATGGTCGCGATGGCCCTGCGCCGCAGCGGCGTGAAAGCGGCCCGACCCAGCGTCGACCGCGGCGTCAAGTGGATCCTGGCCATGCAGAACGACGACGGGGGCTGGGCCGCCTTCGACCGCACCGTCGAGCGCCCGCTTTATGAGCACGTGCCCTTCGCCGATCACAACGCCATCCAGGATCCCTCCTGCCCCGACATCACAGGCCGCACGCTGGAGTGCCTGGGGCGTCTGGGCATCGACCGCACCCACCCCGCCGCTCAGAAGGCCATCCGCTACCTCCGCTCGCGACAGGAGCCCGAAGGCTGCTGGTTCGGCCGCTGGGGCGTGAACTACATCTACGGCACGTGGCAGGTCGTCTGCGGCCTGCGCCGCATCGGATACGACATGGACCGCCGCTGGGTCCAGCGGGCCGGCGAATGGCTCAAAAGCGTGCAGAAGGCCGACGGCTCGTTCGGCGAGTCTTGCGACACCTACGAAGATCCGCAGCTCAAGGGGCGCGGCCCCGCCACCGCCAGCCAGACGGCCTGGGGCGCCATGGCCTTGCTGGCCATCTACGGTCCGGACGATGCCGACGTGCAGCGCGCGCTGACCTGGCTCTGCGAGACCCAACTGCAATCGGGCACGTGGGATGAGCCCTGGTTCACCGGCACCGGCTTTCCCAAGGTCTTCTACCTGCGCTACCACCTCTACCGCCTCTACTTCCCCGTCATGGCCCTCGGCCGCTGGCTGGGCGAAGTCCCGCCGCTGGATTGATCCTGCTTCCGCCGTCGCCCGGCCGATTTCCACACCCGCCTTGCCGCCTCGCCGCCGCCCGCTAACCTCGCCCGCGGGAGGCTTCTCCTTATGCCGCGCATCGACGCTCACGCCCACGTCATCGGCGACCACCCTCGCACCGTCGCCCTGCTCCAGCAGCTCGACATCAAGGTCATCAACATCGGCGTCGCCGAGACCAACGGTCGCCCCTGGCGCGACTACCTCGCGGCCTATCGCCGCCTCGCCGCGCAGCATCCCGACCGCTTCGCATGGGTCGCCGCCGTCGAACTGCCGAACTTCCAGGAGCCCGACTACGCCGGCCGCGCCATCGCCCAGCTCGATCGCGACTTCGCCGACGGCGCCCTGGGCGCCAAGGTCTGGAAGAACATCGGCATGGAGATCCGCAAGCCCGACGGATCGCCGCTCATGATCGACGATCCGATCTTCGAGCCGGTCTTCACCCATCTGGAAAAGCAAGGCCGGCCGCTGCTCATGCACATCGCCGAGCCGCTCGCCTGCTGGCTGCCGCCGGTGGAAGGTGACCCGCACTCGGCCTACTACGTCCGCAACCCCCAGTGGCACATGTATGGCCGCGCCGACGTTCCCTCCCATGCCGACCTCATGGCCGCCCGCGACCATGTCGTCCAGCGCCACCCCAGGCTGCGCGTCATCGGCGCTCACCTGGGCAGCATGGAATACGACCTTAACGAAATCGCCTCCCGCTTCGATCGCTACCCCAACTTCGTCGTCGACACCGCCGGCCGCACACGCGACCTCGCATACTATGCCGACGCTGAATCAGCCCGCGCCTTCCTCACACGCTACGTCGACCGCGTCCTCTGGGCCACCGACATGGTGCGCTTCACCCCCCACTCGACATTCACCGACGAGAAACGCGAAGACGACCTGGGCCACATCCGCCGCGAATACGAGAGCGAGTTCGCCTTCTATGAAGCAGCCGACACCGGCCCGCTGGGCAACCGTCAGGTGCAGCGTCTGAACCTGTCCCCCGCCGTCTGCCGCAAGCTCTTCTTCGACAACGCCCGTGCCTGGTACCCCGGTCTGTAAAGCATCCCACTGGCTGATAGGAACCGAAACGGAAATCTGAATGCCCGACGGGTCGGCGCCAGGGGGGCGGGGTTGATATCCGGGGCAGGTACCCGACATGATCTCACGCGTGCGGACCATCGAGGCCGACGACCCGAACTCCCCCGGCTCTCCCGGCGAAGACCTGGTGCGCTTCGGCTACAACGGCGTATCACGGCTGACCAACGTGACCTACCCGACACCGGACCTGAAGCTCAGCCGTGAGCTGGCGGGTTTGCAGGCGGGCTACGGCGGCTTCGATCGTTTCGGCCGTCTCAAGCGTCAGTGGTGGTACACGGGCTCGAGCACGGTCAAGGACCGCTACGAGTACGGCTACGACGCGGCGAGCAGCCGGACGTATCGGGACAATCGCCTGGCCTCGGGCCGCGATCAGTTCTTTGGCTATGACGACCTGCACCGGCTGGCCAGGTACAACCAGGGCAACCTGGTCTCCGATGGTCAGGGCGGGCAGCACATTGTCGATGGTTCAGCAACGTTCAACCAGGCCTGGACGCTCGATGCGCTGGGCAACTGGAGCCAGTTCAAGTGGGACGCCGATGGCGGGGCCGACTGGCACGACCCGCTCTACGACGCGGCGGGCAACATGACCCGCTGCCCGGCGCCGGGCGATGAAGCCGAAAGCGGCGGCTCGGAGCACAAGCTGATCTACGACGCCTGGAACCGCATGGTGAAGGTCACCGACGCCTCCGACACCACGGTGGCCCAGTACGTCTACGACGGCCTACACCGGCGGGTGCAGCGCAAGCTCTACGTGGGCGGGTCGCTGGACCGAACGCTGGACGACTACTACAACGCCTCGTGGCAGCTGCTGGAGGTGCGGCAGGACAGCGAGGCCAACGCCCACGAACAGTACGTCTGGGGCACGCACTACATCGACGCGCCGCTCTGCCGCGACCGCGACGCCGACGATGACGGCTCATCGCTGGAGCAGCGCATCTACTACCTGACCGACGCGAATATGAATGTGACCACGCTGGTGAGTCCGTCGGGCACGGTGCTCGAGCGCTACCGCTACGACCCGTACGGTCGTGCGGAAGTGCTGGAGCCGAACCACGCGGCCGACGGCGACGGGGGGAGAAACGGGGGGAGAAACGGTGTCGGATACCGTTTTTCGCGCCGCTCCCCCTTTCGCCTCCTTCGTGCGCACACGCGCGGCCGGGAATCGCCGCCCTTCTCACAATTTTTCGCTGCCTGCGCGAATTTTTTCTTCTCCCGCCTCCGCCAGCACTT
>JAANMW010000071.1_pt1 | contig 95017 bp, 82 predicted proteins | sample 7279671 | NCBI WGS metagenome assembly JAANMW01 (sample SAMN14094541, study PRJNA606508) | bioreactor metagenome | isolation source: A lab-scale SPAN reactor treating ammonium-rich wastewater day 247 | place: Ireland: Galway | collected 2017-09-19 | reverse complement strand
GAGACTCTCAAACTCCGCTTTCATGCACAAACGGGCGGCGCAACGCTTACTGCCCAGCAAATCGACAACAATGTTGTGAGAGTAACGATGCAGGCTCTTGCCGCCGTGCTTGGCGGTTGCCAGTCGTTGCACACCAATGGGAGGGACGAGGCTCTGGCGCTTCCGACCCAACAATCAGCGGCGCTTGCATTGCGAACACAGCAGATAATAGCCCACGAATCCGGCGTTGCAGATACCATTGATCCCATCGGAGGATCCTATTTTGTCGAATCACTCACAGATGACATTGAAGTGAAGGCACAGGAACTTATTGACAAGATCGATACGCTTGGCGGAGCGGTGTCGGCGATCGAGCAGAAATTCTTTCAGCAGGCGATTGCAGAAAGTGCATACCGGTATCAGCTGGCAATTGAGCGGAAGGAAAAGATCATCGTTGGTGTGAATGAATTTCTTTCCGACGATGTCAGTGATGTTGACATTCTGAGAATAGGAGATTCCGCGTCGAAACGTCAACTCGAACGGCTTCAGGCGGTTCGTTCCCGGAGAAACAATGACGACGTTCGGCGTGAGCTGAATGCCTTGCGAGTTGCAGCAGACAGTACGGAAAATCTCATTCCGCATATTCTTTCTTGTGTTGAAGTGTATGCCTCGATAGGCGAAATATCGGATGTTCTCAGACAAACGTGGGGCGAGTACGCTGAATGACGGGGGCGGCCATTCAAACCAATTCTCACAATGGAGGTGAGAAGATGACATTGACCAGGGCAAAAATCAAATCGTTGAAACATCTTGCCGACAAGAAACATCGCGACAACGAAAGGAAGTTTCTTGTGGAAGGCATCAGGTTCGTGCAGGAAGCGGCAAGTTCTGATTTTCACATCATCGAAGCGTTCTATACAGAAGAAGTCGAGAAGGATGCCGGTGGCAAGATCGCGCTTGAGGCATTGAGGAAGAAATGCCATGATCTTCACAAAGTGGCGGCGAGAGAGCTTGACGCTATATCGGATACGGTGAACGCACAGGGCATTGTAGCGGTTCTGCAGCAACGGGAATTTTCTGCCGAGTCGTTACTGCATTGCCCGGATGGCCAGTGTACCATTGTTGCATTCGACGGCGTATCCGATCCGGGGAACGTCGGTTCAATGGTGAGAACGTGCGATTGGTTTGGAGTAGATGGAATTTTGATCGGGCGGAATTCCGTCGAGCTCTATAATCCGAAAGTCCTGCGCGCAACAATGGGCGGCGTCTTCCATCTGCCTATTGTTGAAGAGGTGGATTTACTCTCAGTTATTTCGCAGGCCAAAGAACTGGGGTACCGCATCTATGTTACCGACCCGAACGGTGAAACACATTTCGATCATGTCACCTACGAAAGCAAGTCGATCATCGTATTCGGCAACGAAGCATGGGGTGTTTCCGATCAGGTGAGGCACTTAGCCGATGCCCGGCTCGTTATTCGCAGATACGGGGCCGGCGAATCACTCAATGTCAGTGTGGCGTGCGGAATCGTCCTTTCGGCCCTGCATCGCTTGTATGACTGACAGTTTCTGATATCCGAATCGTTGATTCGGAAACCCGGTGCTTTCCGGAATCGGACTTTCTTCTCAGTTGATTCGTTTTAGAGTTTCTTCGCGTGATGTTCAGCAACCCTGATTCAAGCGGACATCTTTTCGTTGCTAATCAGGCGCGCTTTCTGTAAATTTGTTCGGTTTTTTACTTCCTCAAAGTCAAATCGGAGAGATCAATTGGGTGTACTCGTTGTTGGTTCTGTTGCGTTGGATTCAATAGAAACGCCGTTCGGCTCTGCAAAAAATGCTCTCGGTGGCTCTGCTACATATATTGCTGCCGCGGCAAGTTACTTCACTGCGCCCATCCGGCTTGTGGGAGTGGTTGGGGGAGATTTCCCCAAATCGGGAATGGAGTTCCTCGAATCACGTGGCATTGATCTGGACGGCCTCGAAGTAGTGAAAGAAGGGAAGACATTTCATTGGGCCGGAAAATATCACTACGACCTCAACAATCGTGACACGCTTGCGACACATTTGAATGTGTTCGAAAAGTTCAATCCGAAAATCCCGGAGAAGTACAAGAAGAGCAGGTATGTCTGCCTGGGGAATATCGATCCCGTGTTGCAGCGGCGTGTGCTTGAGCAGATTGACAAGCCGCGTCTTGTCATTTGCGACACGATGAACTTCTGGATTGAGGGGAAGAATGCCGAGTTGAAGAAAACTCTCGAACTGATCGATGTGATTGTGCTGAACGATTCGGAGGCGCGCCTGCTTTCGCGAGAACCCAATCTGATCAAGGCGGCACGCGTCATACGGGCAATGGGTCCGAACATCGTGATCATCAAAAAAGGTGAACATGGCGCAATGCTGATAACCGAGCAAACGATCTTCACAGCGCCGGCCTATCCGATGGAAAATATCTTTGATCCGACGGGAGCAGGCGATACATTCGCGGGAGGATTTGTCGGGTGGCTGGGCAAGACAGATGATTTTTCGGAAGAGAATTTGAAACGCGCCGTCATTTACGGCAGCGCAATGGCATCATTCTGTGTTGAGAAGTTCAGTGTAGAAGGGCTGGCAGATCTCACATACCTTCAGGTTCAGGATCGGTTCCGGGCATTTCGAGAACTCTCCCGTTTCGACGGCGACTGACACATCTTATTCGGAGACCACACGATGGTATCGGTTGAGTGGCGCAACGGCGTTGTTCGCTTCATCGATCAGACAAAACTCCCTCACGAAGAAGTATACGTTGAAACATCGGACTATCGCGTAGTAGGGGAGGCGATCCGCAAGCTTCAGATTCGAGGGGCGCCTGCCATCGGGGTTGCTGCTGCATACGGACTGGTTCTCGTGGCGCATGCAAGTTCCGTAACGACGATGCAGGAGTTGTCCGAAGAATTCTACTCTGCCATTAACTACTTCTCTCAAACTCGTCCCACAGCGGTCAATCTTTTCGGTGCCCTTGAGCGAGTCCGCCGGACATTCGATCTGAATGCTCGAGCGGAAATACCCGACATACGGCGATATCTGCTCAATGAAGCAAAGATGATGCAGGAAGAAGATGCTGATGCCTGCAGGAAGATAGGAGAATTCGGCGCAGGCCTGATCCAGATTCCCTCTTCAATACTCACACATTGTAACACCGGCGCGCTTGCAACCACCGGCAGCGGCACGGCGCAAAGCGTGATTACGACTGCGGCAAAGCAGGGCAACGTCCTCCGTGTGTTTGCTGATGAGACACGCCCGCTTTTCCAGGGTTCCCGGTTGACGGCGTGGGAATTGCTTCGTGCAGGCATTGACGTTACCGTGATAACAGACGGTACGGCAGGACTGCTGATGCAAAACCGTGAAGTTGATTTGGTGATTGTCGGCGCCGACCGGATTGCTGCGAACGGAGACACAGCCAACAAGATCGGGACCTACGTTCTTGCCGTTCTTGCACGCCAACACGGAGTTCCATTTTATGTTGCTGCCCCGACAACAACCATTGACTTCAAATCACGCAACGGCAGGAACATACCGATTGAGGAGCGCGACCCAAGAGATGTGACGCACATAGGCAATCTGCGAATTGCTGCCGAAGGTGTGGGGGTCTTTGCGCCTGCCTTTGATGTTACCCCGAACGAATTCATTCATGGGATTGTTACAGAAGTAGGCGTGCTGCGGCCTCCGTTTGTCAAATCCATTGCAGCGCTGCGAACAGATGGCGGAGCACCCGATGGGAACCAGCCCGCCGTACCGAGAGGGCAACGAGCATAGCGACATGATTGTCAAGACAGAAGGTATTGTTCTTTCCAAAATGAAATACCGGGATACGAGCAAGATCCTTCGCTTGTACACTCGTGAGTTTGGCAAAGTATCCGTCATTGCAAAAGGGGCTCGTGAAACGAAAAGCAAATTCAGGGCTGCCCTTGAGCCGATGAACCATGTTGCATGCGTTATTTACAGGAAAGACAACCGGGACTTGCAGCTGCTGTCGCAATGTGATGTCATAACCCCGTTTCGCCATCTGTCGGAAGATATGGGGAAAATGCGGGTAGGCCTTTCCGTCGTTGAGCTGGTGGATATTGCAAGCCATGCAGAGGAGGGGAATGAGATTTTGTTTTCATTGCTTGTTGATGTTCTGCAGACAGTCAACTCTGCAACAAAAAACCCCGTTTCTGCGTTATATTACTTTGAAATGAAGTTGTCAGGCATTATGGGGTTCAATCCTCAACTCGAACGTTGCGTGCACTGCAATGCCGGAATTCCGAATGGTTTGGAGGAAACCGGAAGATGTGTCATCACGCATGACGGGATTCTTTGCAATAATTGCTCGGACAATACCGGGCGCAAAGGTATTTCGGCCTCCGCGGTACGCTCGCTGCAACAGATGCAACGCGCTACAACTTCAGAGTCAGTGTTGCATATGAACCTGTCACCGTTAGTGAATGAAGAAGTGCAATGTTCGTTGCTTCGTCACTTGCAGCATCATATTGAAGGATTTCGAGGACTTCGTTCCGAGGAGGTGTTTGCAACACTTTTGTAACCGCTGTTGTGCGCAGTTGATTGTGTGAAATGTCTATTAACAATATGTAGGGAGAAGAAATGACGAAGAAATCAGTTTTTGTATCGCTGTTCCTGATTACCATCGGGATCATCTTCGGTGCGTTACTTGTGTCGAATTCCGGCTTGGGTGTTGGTCCGGGCGTTGCAGGCAGCAAGGACGACATCAAGCTTGGTGCGGCGGCTCCGCCCGTGGTGAACAATGTGGATCTTAAGGCCGCGAGCAACAACTTTACTGCTGTCTCAAAGGCAGTGACGCCGACCGTTGTGTCCATCACCGTAACGACAACAGCCCGCGGTGACCGCGGTGGTATGCCGCAGGACTTCAGGCATTTTTTCGGCCCGGAGCGACGTGAATCTCCGCGATCACAAGGGGCGGGATCGGGAGTTATTGTCACCGCTGACGGTTATATCGTGACCAACAACCATGTGGTCGAGAATGCCGATCCGAACGGCATTAAGGTTCTGCTTGATAATCAGAAGGCAACATATGATGCAAAGTTGATCGGTACCGATCCGACAACTGATCTTGCCGTCATCAAGATTGAAGGCAAGGACTTTCCGGTTGCAGCCCTCGGCAACTCCGAGAATGTGCAGGTTGGTGAATGGGTACTTGCTATTGGCAATCCTTTGGGCTTGACCTCCACCGTTACGGCCGGAATTGTCAGCGCGTTGGGCCGCAACATTCGCATCATCAATGACCAGTACGGTATCGAAAACTTCATTCAAACCGATGCTGCCATCAATCCGGGCAACAGCGGTGGCGCCCTGGTAAACATGAACGGCGAAGTTATTGGCATCAACACTGCCATCGCCACGACGAATATGCGATATCAGGGATACGGCTTTGCTGTTCCGATCAATATCGTCAAAACCGTTGCTATGGATCTGATTCAGGACGGAAAGATCCGCCGAGGATATATCGGCGTTACGATTCGTGCGGTAGATCAGACAATGGCGAACGCTATCGGGTTGGATAGGGCGCGGGGAGTCTTGGTGAATGAACTGCGCAAAGGCGGCGCAGCCGAAACTGCCGGCATTAAGCCGGGCGATGTCATTCTCTCCATCGACGACAAGGAAGTGAATGAGCCGAATGAATTGCAGAGCTATATCGCAACTAAGCGTGCAGGCGTTGTTGTCGCCCTGAAGATTTTCCGGGACGGCAAGAACATCGAACGAAAAGTCACGCTGAAAGAACTTGAGGAGGAGAAGACAACAGTCAAAGCATCCGACAAAAAGGAAGAAGCCGACAGGGGGAGTGAACGAAAGCCATCGGTTGTCACATTCGACAAGTTGGGGATGACGGTTCGCCCGATGACCCAGGAAGAGAAGAAGGTAAGCGAAACGGAAAACGGCGTTATCGTGTCGGAAGTAACCCGCTTCAGTGAGGCGTCGAACCAGGGTATTGCAGAAAATGATATCATCATCGAAGCTGATAGGAAGAGCATCAGTAGTCCGTCCGAGTTTCAAAAATTGGTGGATGCAAAGAAACCCGGCGATGCATTACTTCTGCGAGTAAAGAAGCAGCAAGGCGTATCAATGTATATTGCAGTTCAGATTCCCAGATAGCTCAACATCCCTGCATTCTGACGAAAGCCCCGGCGGTAACGCCGGGGCTTTTCGTTTGTGGTACACGAAAGAGGCTTGCAGCTTAAACCTCATGTTGCTTGACAATCCTTCCCTTTAGTGCTATATTTTTCCAGATAATAGTTCACGGCGATCGATTAACTAATTGCGACAGCAAGGAGGTAGGTCAACTTCAGCGCATACGCGGCACAGCGGACGGCTCTTGGTAAGATGAACGCAAAAGTTCTGATCTTAAATCAGAATTACGAGCCAATGAGTGTGATTAACGTGAAGAAGGCAATCATCCTGTTGTATCTCGGGAAAGCGGAATTGATCGAAGCGTACGACGGACGGGCCGTACATTCCGTGTCGACCACGATGCCCTTTCCAAGCATCGTGAAGTTGTCGTTCTATGTCAAAGTCCCGTTCAAGCGAATCATTCTCTCGCGGAAAAACATCCTCCGGCGTGACGGACACAGATGCCAGTATTGCGGCCGGGGTGACCTGACGCTCACACTCGATCATGTGTGGCCGGTTTCCCGTGGAGGCGAAGACGCCTGGGAGAATCTCGTCTGCGCATGCGTGAAGTGTAACAACAAGAAGGGCGACCGGACTCCGGATGAAGCCGGCATGCCGTTGTTGCGCAAACCCATGAGGCCGAATCACGTCTCGTTCATCAGCCACTTTGTCGGAAGGATGGATGAACGATGGAAGCCGTATCTCTTTCTCCAATAACCCGTCTGCAAAAGACGGGTTCTTTGTTCTATTTCGTATACCGGGATTTGCAGGGAATATCTATTGACTACGAAAAAAACGATTTTGAGCGGCATGCGGCCTACCGGCAAGTTGCATCTCGGCCATCTTGTGGGCGCGCTGGAAAATTGGGTTTCTCTCCAACACGAATTCAACAACTACCACCTCATTGCTGATTACCATGCTCTGACGACAAAGCTGGATTCGTCTGAGATCTATCAGAATTCAATCGATATGTTGATTGATTGGCTTGCCGCGGGAATTGATCCTGCGAAAAGCCCGATGTTCCGCCAGTCGCAAATCAAGGAGCATACGGAGTTGCATCTCATCTTCTCAATGTTGATTACGCAGGCGCGGCTTGAGAGAAACCCTGCCGTGAAAGATCAGGTGAGAGATCTGAATATCGAAAGCGTGAGCTACGGTCACCTTGGCTACCCCGTGCTGCAGGCGGCGGATATCCTCTTGTACAAAGGCGATTATGTTCCTGTTGGAGAAGATCAGGTTCCGCACGTTGAAATCACCCGGGAGATTGCCCGCAAGTTCAACAGCGAATACGGGCAGGTCTTTCCCGAACCCGAAGTAAAGTTGACGAAGTTCGCCCGCTTGACCGGATTGGACGGCAAGCGCATGAGCAAATCCATCGGCAACACGATTCTTCTTGCAGATTCTCCCGACGAGATACAGAAGAAGATGCAAACAGCGGTAACAGACCCGCAGAAAGTGCGGAAGAATGATCCGGGCCGGCCGGAGATTTGTCTCGTGTTTACCTACCATCAAAAATTCAATCCAACTGAAGCCCCGCAAATTGAAACTGATTGCAGGAGCGGGGCCTTGGGATGTGTCGATTGCAAAAAGCGTGCAGCAACACGAATTACCGACTGGTTGGCTCCGAACCGCGAGAAGCGAGCCTACTACGAATCACACATGGATGAAGTACAAGCCATCCTTGCCGACGGCGAAGCAAAAGCCCGCACGCGGGCACAAGCAACGATGCACGAAGTACGAACAGCAATGAAGTTGGGATAATGTACCGAGTCAAACTTACAGACTTTGAAGGCCCGCTTGACTTGCTTCTTTTTTTCATCAAGAGAGATGAGCTGGATATCTACAACATCCCCATCTCGAAGATCACGCAGGAGTTTCTCGAGTATCTTCATTTGATGGCGACTCTTGATCTGGAGATTGCAGGGGATTTCATCGTCATGGCGGCTTCGTTGATGCAAATAAAAGTGAAGATGTTACTGCCTCGTGAAATCGGCCCCGATGGTGAGGAAGAAGACCCGCGTGCCGAACTCGTTCGTCGTCTGATCGAGTACAAGCGGTACAAGGAAATGTCGTTGGAACTCTCCAAGTTTGAGGATGAGCAACGCAAAGTCTATTATCGCAGGTTTTTTCAGGCCGATCCGATTGTCTATGCTGAAGAAGAAGAGAAGGATTTTCTCAAGGAGATTACACTCTTCAATCTGATTGCGGCCTATAAGAAGGCGCTGGACAGCATGCCAAAAAAAGTGGTGCATGAGGTACAACTGTTCAACGTGACGATCGAAGAGCAGATGAGTTACACGTTGGATTACTTGCGTGTCAACAAGAATGTGACGTTGTTAAAGCTTGTCGGCCACATGACGGAGAAGATGCGAATCATTGTAACCATCATTGCTTTGCTGGAAATGACGAAGAACAAAGTCATTTCCCTTTTGCCGATGGAATCCGAAGACGATATTATCATTGCGCCAGTTACTTCGCAGAGTACCGTGCCGGAGAATGCATGACGGGGGAACAACCGACGACCATACGGCAAATCATTGAAGCGTTGCTGTTTGCAACGGATGAGCCGCTCTCTGTCAAGGAAATGATCGCGATATTCGGTGAGTTTCAATCCGGCGAACTTCCGCTCAAACGCATCACCGAACAGGTCATTCTTGATAGCATCGAACAGTTGAACAAGGAGTATGAATCCTCAGGACGCTCGATGCATATTGTGAGAGTGGCAGGCGGCTACCAGTTTGCCACGCTTCCGCTGTACGCGGAATGGCTCGGCAAGATGATGAAGGAAAAATCGAAACGAAAGCTCTCGCCGTCTGCCCTGGAGAGTCTTGCCGTAATCGCATACAAGCAGCCGGTCACCAAGCCTGAAATTGAGTCCATTCGCGGCGTCAATGCTGATTACATCATCCGTTCGCTGTTGGAGCGGAATATGATCACGATTGTGGGAAGAGCCGCGACTCCCGGTCGTCCGTTGTTGTATGGCACGACAGCAGAATTCCTCAAACATTTCGGACTGAATGACCTGTCGGAACTTCCCAAGCCTCGTGAGATTGACGAACTATTGGCGGAAGCGGAGTTTGAAGTCGAGAAACAACTGTTGAAGGAACAGGAAGCGAAAGCCGCGGCCAACGAAGAGACGGACGATGACGATGATGTCCGCATTGTCGTGAGTGAAGATGGAAGATTGCGTGAAGTTGATCCCGACGAGGGTACGGAGAAATCCGACCCCCACTGACTGACAACGCCGTTCAGCCCGGTCCGTACGGAATCCTGCCATGAAGAGAACTCTGAAACAAAGCCCTAAAGAACTCATCCGCATCAACCGCTACATCAGCATGTGTGGCGTGGCATCAAGACGCAAGGCGGATGACCTTGTGCTTGAAGGTAAGGTGGAAGTCAATGGCAAAGTGTTGAAAGATCTCGGCGCGAAGATCGACCCGCGCAGAGATAAAGTGTTTGTCGATGGCAAACAGGCTGCTCGAGTGCATGACTATCTCTACCTGGTCATGAACAAGCCCAAAGATGCCATCACAACTCTCAACGACGAAAAAGGGAGAACAACGGTGATGAGTCTCGTGAAAACGAAACAGCGCGTCTATCCCATCGGCCGTCTTGATCGAAACACGACAGGCGTATTGCTGCTGACGAATGACGGCGAGTTTGCGCACCATTTGATGCATCCGAAATTCGAGATTCCGAAGTCGTATCAAGTTGCCTTGGAAACGCCGTTGACGCCGGACCATGCTGCTCAACTCAGAAAAGGGGTGAAACTTCAGGACGGCAAGACTGCGCCCGCGGAAGTGTACATCATCCCTCATGGCAAGGGGAAAGATGTCGGCGTCACTATTCATGAAGGACGCAACCGGCAGGTACGCCGTATGTTCGAATCCCTCGGTTACGAAGTGAAGAAGCTCGACCGGGTTGCGTACGGGCCCGTTACGAAGGAAGGGCTGAGCAGAGGCGAAGTACGCAGCTTAACCCGTCCCGAAATCCGAACACTGAAACAGATGGCAGGAATGCCTGAAGAATTCTGATACATCCGCTCGTTGTACAGTTCATATTGGTTAAAGATTTGGAGAAACTTTGGAAGTAAAGCAGGAACATCAGGATATCAACGAACTCATACTTCGCCGTCGGGAAGAACTTGACGAACTGAAGAAGCTCGGCGTCAATCCCTATCCGTATCAGTTTCCGCGTAATGCATTCTCGAAGGAGATCATCGACTCGTTCAGGGACGATGCGCCGCAGAGAACTGTCGCTATAGCCGGTCGAATCATGTCCATCCGAAAGATGGGCAAAGCATCCTTCTGTCATATTCAAGATTCGCGGGGAAAAATTCAGATCTATCTGAAGAAGGATGATCTCGGCGCAATGTACGACGCGTTCAAGCTCTTCGACATCGGTGACATTGTTGGAGTAGAAGGTTTCGTCTTCAAAACGAAAATGGGCGAGGTTTCCGTTCATGCCCGGAAGATCGAGATGCTGGCGAAATCCCTCCGCCCGTTGCCGATAGCAAAAGAGACGAAAGACGAGCAAGGAAACGTTGTCGTTCACGATCCGTTTTCAGACAAAGAACTACGCTACCGGCAACGCTATGTTGACCTGGTTGTCAACACGCAGGTGAGGGATGTGTTCATCAAACGGTCGAAAATCATTTCGACCATGAGGACTTTCTTTGAGGAGAGGGGATATCTTGAAGTGGAAACCCCGATTCTTCAGCCGCAATACGGCGGAGCGTTCGCACGCCCGTTCACCACGCATCACAACACGTTGGATGTGCCGATGTATTTGCGTGTTGCAAACGAATTGTATCTGAAGCGACTGATTGTCGGCGGCTTCGACGGTGTGTTTGAGTTTGCAAAGGATTTCCGCAATGAGGGAATGGACCGGACGCACAATCCTGAATTCACGATGCTTGAAGTATACGTTGCCTACAAGGACTACGTCTGGATGATGGAAATGGTCGAGCAGGTGATCAGCCGGGTCGCGATGGCAATCAACGGCTCGATGAAAACTGTCGCGGGAAAGAGCGAAATTGACTTCACTCCACCCTGGACACGGCTGACGATGTTTGATGCAATCGAAAAGTACACCGGAAAGAAACTCAGGGGAAAAAGCGAGGAACAACTCCGCCAAATTGCGAGAGAGATGCATCTCGATATTCCGCCCGGCGACGGTTCCGGCGCGATTATCGATGAGATTTTCAGTGAAAAGGTCGAGCATCATCTCATCCAACCGACATTCATCACCGACTATCCTCTCGAAATGTCGCCGTTGGCAAAGAAACACCGTTCGGAGGAGGGACTCGTCGAGCGATTTGAGGCAATTGTCAACGGGCAGGAAATCTGCAACGCATTCAGTGAGTTGAACGACCCGCTCGATCAGCGGGCCCGCTTTGAGGAACAGATGAAGGCTCGTGCCCGCGGACAAGAAGAAGTTCAGCCGCTCGATGAGGATTTCCTGCGGGCGCTCGAGTACGGCATGCCGCCGACAGCAGGACTCGGCATCGGCATTGATCGCCTGACGATGCTGCTTACCGGACAGGAATCCATTCGCGACGTGATTTTCTTCCCGCAGATGAAGCCGGAGAAATCATGAGTCGCGTTTTTTTATTCCTTGCATGTCTCTCATTCGTCTCGCAATCATTTGCCGGCACAAACGGCATCCTCGAAGGTGTTGTGCGTGATAAGAAAACAAACGAGAAACTTCCCGGCGTTATTGTTCTGGTTGTCGGAACACAACAGGGCTCAACCAGCGATGTCGAGGGATATTTTCAGGTACAGAATATCCGGGCCGGCACGTATGATATCCGATTCAGCCACGTCGGCTATCAAACACTGATCGTAAAGAATGTCGTCATCAATCCGGACTTGCGCACGAAGCTGAATCCCCAACTTGATGCGGCCGATGTTCAAATGAATGAGATCATTGTTATTCAAGAAAGACCGCCGATACAACGTGACGTTACCGGAACAACATTCTCATTCAGCAGCGAAGACGTAACGCTTCTGCCCGTTACCAAAGTTGCGGATGTCGTTACCTATAAAGCGGGCGTAACGGCCGAGGGGAATATTAGGGGAGGGAAGACCACGGAAGTTGTGTATCTCGTTGACGGGCTTCCCGTGCAGGATGTTCTTTCGGGAGGATTAAAAACCGAGTTGCCCAACAGTTCGATTTCGGGACTAAGCTTGTACACCGGCGGCTTTGAACCCGAATACGGCAATGCACTTTCCGGCGTTGTGAACGTTGTCACTAAAACCGGAACAGAGGATCATCGCTTTCTGGTCAAGGGCTCGAAAGATAACTTGTTCGGCGGAAAGCAATCCAGCAAAACGAATGAGATAGAAATTGCTGCTTCAGGGCCTGTTCTGGAGGAAAAACTCTATTACTTCGCATCCGGCAGCGGCGTTCTTTCCGATACACGGTGGTGGCAGGACTTGCAGCATTTCTTCAAGAGTCCCGTCGAAAAATCTTTCAGCGGGTTCGGCAAATTGGATTACATTGTTTCGCCCAGCATGCGGTTCGGCGTTCAACTCCTGTATGCTGATCGTGATTGGCGTGATTATGAATTCAACTGGCGCTACAACCTTGCGGGATTGCCGCCGCAACACAGGACATCGTACAGATTAGCGGCTATTCTTTCTCAAACTCTTTCCGACAATTTCTTTTATACAGCAAGTCTCAGCCGGTTCTCCCTCAAATCACAAATCGGTGGAGGCTCGAAAGAGAGTATTCCTGCGGATGATCCTTACCAGTACGATTTCTATCTGCAGTACATTGTAAGTGGGCAACGGGCGTGGTGGAGCAGAACCGAGCAGGAAAATTACACGGCGAAGTTCGACGCCACCTACAAGGTGAGCAGCGCGCATCTGCTGAAAGTGGGGGCTGAGATGAATTTCTACGACGTGAACTCCGATATTGTGAAGTACGAGCCGCGCAAAACCTTTTTCGGAAAACCGCTTGTCAATGAGCCGCAGTTGAATTTCAGTTCTTCCTACAATTACAAACCGAGAACGGGGGCGGTGTACATACAAGACAAGTATGATGTACCGGAAAGCGGCATACTTCTCAATTTCGGCGTTCGGTATGATTTCCTCGACCCGACGGCAAGCAGACCGGCGATTGAGGCGATTCCGTCGAGCGACACGGCATTCACGTTTGCCATTAAGCAGGATGTTCCGGCAAAGTTGAAGCAACAGTTCAGTCCGCGCATCGGCGCGGCAACACAGCTTGCGGAAAACGGCTATCTCTTTCTCAATATCGGCTGGTATTTCCAGTATCCGCTGTTCGATTATCTCTACAGCGGATTGGATCGTGTTTCGATCGCCCGCGGGCTGAGTGCCGTAACAGGTAATCCCGATCTTGAACCCGAACGAACAAAATCATACGAGATCAGCGTGAAGTATAGTTTCGACTACAATATCGTTGGTTCTATAACGTACTTCAAAAAGGAGACGACGAATCTCATCGATACAAAAACATTCGTGCCCGGCGACAGTAAACTTGCCGGCACGTACGGTTTTGCAGAGTACGTGAACACACCATTTGCGGACGCTTCGGGATTTGAAATTATCATCAGCCGTGACCGGGGGGATTGGATTACAGGCGAAGTGTCCTACACCTTCATGACGGCCGAGGGAGTTAGCGGCAGTGCCGATGACGGATTCTACATTGCGCAATTCGGGCTTCCTCCTGCAACGCGTGTGTATCCGCTCAGTTGGGATCAGCGTCACACATTCAAGGCAACGGCCTCGCTGGCATTGCCATGGGATTTCACGTTCAATCTTTTTGCGCAATATCATTCCGGCAGACCGTACACGAATTATCCCACCGCGACCGGATTCGAGCCTGTGAGTCAAAAGGCATTCTCGCAAAACAACAGCCGGATGCCGCGCTATTTCAACCTTGATCTTCGGGCGACGCAACGGCTAAAATTCGACTGGTGGCCGAATTCGTTGATCAGCCTGTACTTGGACGTTCGCAACGTGTTCAATGAGAACAATGTGAAATGGATCGATTCCAACGGCCGAATCGGCGGCGAGCTAAGTGATCCGGGCGGATATTACATCGGAAGAAGAACAACCTTGGGAATGCAAGTTGACTTTTAGACTAAGATATTTGCCGGCATTCCTGCTCGTGATGCTGGCTTTCGGAGGCTGTGATGAATCGTTGCCGCCGCGTATCGAACCTGAAAGGTTTCTCAAGGCATCAGTCTATGTCGCTCCGAACAGCGTCGTGAATGTGTTCATCGATTCGAATGCATCGGGTTTCCCGATTACGATTAACGGCTCGTCCGGGAGTCTCGGCCTTGTTCTCAAGAGTTTCTTCAATGAAGTCTTGGAGGATAAGCCCTTCATCAAAGGCGAGATTGATGTATGGTTGACAAGCCAGCCGACGATACGAACCTCAGTGTTACTAACGGAGATCAATGTTGATTATCCGTACATCGAACCGGGCGGATTTCTCACACTTTTGCCGGGTGACTCGGTGTCGATGTCGAAACAATGGAACCACATCGCAGACGTCGGAAGAGGGTTTTGGAATTTTGTCCAGTTGCGGGGAAGGGTGGATGGAACCGGGCGGTTCTATTTCGAATCGGCGCCGGTACGGTTTACTGCAACTGCCTCAATGCAGATCTATGAGAATGTTCCCGCCGAAAAAACCGCGGCGTACGAATTCGAACTCATCTATCATGTGTATGTCCGCTACCCGCCGTAGCCTTCGCTAAAACCCGTTAGGGTTTTCCTTTCCCTGTATCACGATGAGCTTCAGTGTCTTCGTCGCGCCGAATTCCGGCAACTCGATGTGGGCGATGTACACACCGCTGCCAACTTGCAGCCCGAATTCATTCTGTAAATCCCACTCAACAAACTGCGAGCCTTCTGCTCCGTCGTCCTTCACCAGCGTTCGTACAAGCTGCCCCGCAAGATTGAAGACGCGGATCGTCGCCTTCGCAGGAAGCCGGGTGAACGTCACGCGGCGTTTCGATAATCCTGTCGGCGTAACGGCTTCTCCGTAGTAGGGATTGGGAACAACGTTGATTGCAGCAATATCAGCGCGGATTTGATTCTTATCGTTGAAAACAGGGCCTTGCGGCGTTATTTCTTTGATGTCACCGTGCCTGATTTCATGGAATTTGATGAACTTGATCACAGTTCCTACAGGAGGAGGTAGGCCGTCGTTGTCTTTGTCGGCGATCTGAATTCCCCACAAAGCATTCCCTTGCTCATCGGGACTTTGTGATGCTCTGAAGACTTCCGTCAGAAGGCCTGATACTCCTATCGAATCATTTCCGCCAACCGGATAGCGAATATCCGTAACGTGAATCGGCTCGAAGATCTTGAACAGCGTGTCCGTGTACAGCACGCCGTACGGCGTCACGTTCCACGTGTCGGGAGTATTACCCGAATCCCTAAACGACGCAATTACCTGAACCGGAACATCATCCGGTCCGCGCCCGACATCCCACACCGAAAACGGAACCTTCACTGCCTTCGATTGGATATTGAGAACAATCATCCGCACAGCATAACTTCCCACACCGTCAAACCTGATCTCATAATCCCGCTGCGTAGTGCCGACACCGTTCAACGAGCGAAGTGTTCGCCGCTGACTGAGAACCGTGTAGTTCGAATTCGGATTGTCGGGGCCGTACGCGTTGTTGCCCCGTTCATCCAGCACATAGCGCAACCCTACGGGCGGAATGCCGATTGTGACATCAAATCCCCCTTCTGCAACCTTATAAGGAACCCTGCCGCTGAGGTCGGTAATGTTGGAGTAGATGGATTTTCCGCTTGTGGCGTTGATGATGCTCCACTTGTACGATTTGCTTGATGTTGTTGTGTCGAAACGAACATGATACGAGCTACCAGTTTGCCCCCGCGGATTGTAGATAACAGGAACAACAACCGCGTCGCTGTTGCCGACGATATTCTTGACGAGAACAGTATCTCCAACGTTGTAGGGATACAAGGCTCCGGGCGTTTTTGATTGCGGGATGACCGCGATAATCTCAGGGGCACTTTCGACACTGCGGATGATGGTTGTGTTATCCGTTGTGTAATTATATGCCGTCACCGCAAAATGGTACTGTTGGCCGTTCACGAGTGATCTGTTCCAGATTGCATCCTGAGTGATCAGCAGGCTCCGCTGTATGCCGCTATCGGTTCCGTATTGTACAGGCCTGAAGTAGATATCGCCTGCCTGTTCATCAAACACTTCTTGAGAAATGGTTTTGACATTATTTGCGAGATCAAACGTTACAAGTCGCTTCGCGTTCGTCAGATCCGTTGCACCATCGGGGACCTGATATATATTGTATCCCTCAAACCTGTATCCTCCGAAGAGGAGAGGGACTTCGGTTTCGGCAATGCTCGCCGAATCCAAACTCCAATCCAGCAATACCTGCCGGTCAAGTCCGAATGCCTTGACCTTCGGCGGGGCCGGGGCTTTCGGCTGATTGAAGCCGTTGTTGTAAGCGAGTTGCGCCGCTTTGTCGTTGTACTTCATGACTTTGATGCTGGAGATGTTGTCGGTTCCCAGCCCGCCGACAACAGCAAGCACAACCTCCTGTGTGTCGCCCAACGCCATTGTGAAGGGACCCGACGAGAGCGTAACTTCCCTGTCTCCGGGAAGCAGCGGCGATCCATCAAGCCAGCCGTAATTCAGAACCGGGTCGCCGTGAGCCCAATACTTCGAGGCTGTTTGAGTTGTCGGATTGATAAGCGGAGCAGGATCCGGCGGCCCGACAGGTGACGGCGGCAACCCGCGGAGTACCTGATACCATCCGTTCGCCGCAAAATTCCCGCCTCCCGGTGGTTGATAGCGTGAACCATTTCGTACATGCCGGTCGTAATAAACGAATGATGTCATCGGGAGATTGATGTAGCCCGGACCTTTTGTTTTCAGATTGACGATGGCAAAATCCGACGCGTCATCAATTCCATTCTTATTCCGATCCTGACCTGCAACACCGGGAACTACAGGGCCATGAATGAAATCAAAACCAACTGCCGGAGGAGGAAGGAGGAAGTTGTTGAACAAACGATCTGTTACGGCAGCGTTGTACACATAGCCAAGATTCAGCAGCGTATCGCAAGCGGCATAATCGTCGGTGGCGTCGCCGATATCCGGGTCCGACATTTGCGCGATGTACATGCTGTCGATCCGGGCCGCGGCAGACGTTGATGACAAGCCTTTGTAAATGAGCCGGAACCGCTTGTACACGACGTTCGCCAATGCGTCTGTACGGTTGTAGCCCCAGACTGTTCCCTGCAACTCCATACCGACGGGCTGTGAAGAGAACGGCCGCGAAGCAATCACGTCGTTACATACATACCACAATACCATATCGGCATCGGCGTAACCGGGAGTCTCGCCATCGAGTTTGCCATTGCGGTTCAGGTCTTCGCCGGGGTCAAGCACACCGTTGCGGTTGACATCTTCGCCCCAATCAAGCACGCCATTGTTTGCGCCGACAAGCTGGCCGTTCTGATCAAGATAGCCGGTGTCATAAAACGGAGCGCCGAATTCCCACGGCCATTCCGCCCAATCCTTTTGGTAGGCGTTCCGAAGCGCGATGATGTCGGCTGTTGTCACGTTAGTTGGGATTTTTCGGTAGGTTTCTGCCGCATCCTGCCGCAAATCTGTTTTACGAAAATCGCGCCGAATTCTATACATGCGAACAGTACTGTCATTAGGATTCTGCACGCTGCTTGTCCGAAGTCCGAGAATTGCTCCCTGCCGCATTCCGCTTGTGAAGTACTGTCCGTTCACGTGAAGCCGGTTGATGTTGCCGTCACGCAATCTTCCTCCCCAAATCAGTCCCGAGGCAAACACAATGTTCGATGTTCCTTTCGGGTAGAACATCCCTGCGCCGGAGAACAGGCCGCCGGGATATTCCTGATTGCCGTTTGAATTGTACCATCCGATCATTCTGTTGATGTTCAACGGAACAATTGTCGGAGTGCCGGCAATCCCCTCAGTCCCCGTCGGCAGAAATGGTTTGTCTTGCGAGATAAGAGTGAACGGCAGGATGAACACTACAGCTACAACAAGTAATCGCTTCATTCGTTGATGAGTATTTGAGAATCGGGTTTTGCCGGTGATTCAATGTACGCACACAACGAAAAAGTTGCAATGAACGTGGTTGCATCTCAGATGATTCTTTTGTTGTTTTTCGGAGTCGTTTTTGTAACGAATGAGACTTTCTGACAAAATGAAAACCATCAACACAGTCTTTGCGGTTCACAATCATCAGCCGATAGGTAATTTCGAGAAGGTGTTTGAGGAGGCGTACTTGCATTCCTACAAACCGTTTCTGGATGTCATGGCACAGCATCCCGACATCAAGATTACGCAACATTGGACCGGAACGCTGCTGGAATGGCTTGTTGCGAAGCATCCCGAGTTGATTGAGAAGATGAGGGAGATGGTGAAACGGGGTCAATTGGAACTGCTGACCGGCTCGTACTATGAGGCTATTCTTGCCATCATTCCAGAACCAGACCGGGTTGGACAAATCAAGAAACTCTCGGACTATATCCATAAAATCTTCGATTACGAACCGCGTGGAATGTGGCTCGCCGAACGGGTCTGGGAACAGCAGCTTGTTGCTTCGTTAGCGAAAGCCGGCGTTGAGTTTGTGACTGTTGACGATACCCATTTCCGTCACGTTGGGTTGCATGATGAGGAATTGCTCGGCTACTACATCACGGAAGAGCAAGGGCAAACGCTACGTGTTCTGCCGATCGACAAAATGTTGCGCTACACGGTTCCATTTCGACCGCTCGAAGAGACATTACATTATCTCCAAAACGTCTCGTTCGAGAACGGCATGCGAGTCGTCATCAACGCCGATGATGGAGAGAAGTTCGGCGTGTGGCCCAAAACCTATGACACAGTGTACACGAACGGCTGGCTTGAATCTTTCTGCAAGATGGTTGAAGAGAATGCGTGGATCAGAATGCTGCATCTTTCCGACGTTGTCGACACATTTCCGCCGCAAGGAAGAATTTATCTTCCAACGGCTTCATACCCCGAGATGTTGAAATGGGCGCTGAACCCCACGGCATTTCTTCAGCTCGAAAATTTTGAAAGGGAGCTGAAGGAACGTCATCACGACGAAGAACATATGATGTTCGTTCGGGGAGGATATTGGAGAAATTTTCTGGCAAAATACCCCGAATCGAATCACATGCACAAGAAAATGCTGCGCATTGCTAAACGTGCCGAGAGATTGTCCGGCAAACAGCTATTGCCGCAGGATGTTCTCGACAATATCTGGGCCGGACAGTGCAATGATCCGTACTGGCACGGCGTATTCGGCGGATTGTACTTGCCGAACCTGCGGTTTCCCGTGTACCGGAGTCTGCTTCAAGCAGAAAGCAAACTCGATGCAATAGAGAAACTCCCTCCGATCAGAGTGGAAGAATCAGACTTTGATTGTGACGGAATGAATGAAATTCTGCTCGAATCAGATATTATGAATTTGTATTTCAAGCCTGAAGTTGGAGGGAGTCTCGTCGAATTCGATTACAAACCTGCCGCATTCAATCTTCTCGATATTCTCAGCAGAAGGGAGGAAGGCTATCACCGCCGCCTGATGGCGCAGGGCGGCAAGTTAGAAGACGCGGCGAATATCCATGACAGTGTGCTGGTAAAGGAGTTAGGACTCGAGAATCATCTGCACTTCGACTGGTACCGTCATGCTTCGCTGATTGATCATTTTTTCGGCCCAGATACGACACTCGAGCAATATGCACAATGCAAGTATCTTGAGTTGGGGGATTTCGTCAACCAACCGTACACGCACAAAGTTTCTGTTGGAAAAGACGGAGTCAAGATAACGATGAGACGAGACGGGGCGTTGTGGTTTGGCGAGAAACCTCACCGCATAACTGTCCAGAAAGTTGTGACGGTTAAGAAAGGAGATTCGGGATTCACAGTTGATTATACGATATCGAACCGCGAGCAGAATGCTGTTGATATCTGGTTCGGGGCAGAGTTTTGCGTCGGCATGATGGCGGGCGATGCACATGATCGCTACTACGAAATCGAAAAGCGGCCACTTGAGGATAAGCGGCTTCGGAGTACCGGCGTGGAAGAGAATGTCAAACGCTTCGGGCTGGTTGATGAATGGCTCGGCATAGAGACGACATTTGTGCTAAAGCAACCTGCCGCCTTGTGGCGTCATCCAATTGAGACAGTCTCACTCTCCGAAGCCGGATTCGAGCGGATCTACCAATGCTCGGTTGTCACACCAACGTGGAAGACGACGCTGTTGAAGGAAGTAAAATATCAGATTGTCCAGAAAGTAAGGAAATTGAGTCCTGAATGAATTCACCTTCCGCGGAGCAAAGACTGCAGCAACTCCACAACCGGGCGTTTGCCCTTGCCATCTTTACAATCATTTACAACATCATTGAGGGGCTCATCTCAACGTATTTAGGATACGAAGATGAAACACTCGTGTTGTTCGGCTTCGGGCTGGACAGTTACATCGAAGCCATCTCGGGGCTGGGCATCGCCCACATGATTCTGCGCATCAAGCGGAATCAGAATGTTGCGCGCGATGACTTTGAGCGGACAGCGTTGCGCATTACCGGCTCGGCATTCTACGGCCTTACGATTGTTTTGGCAGCGATGGCAATCAACAACATTGTTATCGGGCACGTGCCGGCGACAACATTCTGGGGTGTTGTAATTTCGTGCATTTCCATTCTTGTGATGATTGGATTGATGCGGGCGAAAAACACTGTGGGCCGTGAACTCGGATCGGATGCAATAATGGCCGACGCACGGTGCACGATGATCTGCATCTACATGTCCATTGTGTTGCTCGCAGCCAGCGCGATCTACGAGCTGACCCATATTGCGTATGTTGATGCTCTCGGCACGGCGGGTCTTGCGTACTTTTCCTTTACCGAGGGGAAAGAATGTTTCGAGAAGGCGAAATCGGATGCGCTGTGCGGATGCGAGCACTGAAACTTCTTGTTCGGCTCAATCTTGACCGGGTTTTGTTTGTTTGGCTTTTTCGCGATATTTAATGCAGTTAGACGACTGAGGATATATGGACTCTCCCAAAATACAAGATAGATTTGACAGGTTGCCAGAATCTGCCAAGAAACAAGTATTGGAATTGATCGATTCCTTGGCGGTAGCTGCTGTGGAACGGACAAACCGTAACGGCGGCTTCTCGTTCTCATGGGAGGGCGGCCTTGCTGACTTGAAAACGAAATACACTTCAGTTGAGCTTCAGCATAAAATCAACGACTTCAGGTGATGTTTCTCGTTGATACGAACGTCTTTCTTGAAATTCTGCTTGCGCAGGACGGGAAAGAGAAATGCAAAGCCTTCCTAAAGGATCATAGCGATAGTATTCACATCTCTGACCTCTCGCTGCACTCCATTGGAATAATACTCTTTCGTGAGAAACAGGCGGCAGTATTTCACCGCTTCATCCTGATTGTTACTCTTGATGCCGATTTTAGGAGAGTCGAAAGCACAGGAGCAATGCTGTTCCTCTGAATCTTGACGAAGGGCCTTCTCTGTACACTCAACCTCATATCAGCGTCATAATTCCCGCCCTCAACGAGGAAAAGCTTCTCGAAGGGATGTTGAAACAGTTCACGCCTGACATCATCCGGCAATACAACATTGAACTTGTTGTCAGCGATGGCGGCAGCACCGACCGCACGCTGGACATTGCCCGGAACTATGCTCACGTGATTGTTGAGAATACCGCGAACGTGAAACAAACTATTTCGCTCGGCAGGAACGAAGGCGCCAAACATGCCTCCGGCGAGATATTTGTGTTCCTGAATGCCGATACGCTTGTCAAGGATGTTCCGTATTTCTTTCGCCGCATCAACGAAGAGATTCAAGCGGAACGCCTTGCTGCAATTACATGCAGCGTTGAGATTTATCCGCATGAGAGAAGGACGATCGACAAGTATTATCACGGCTTCTACAACCGGTTTTTCTATATGATGAATGTTGTGGGAATGGGCATGGGCCGGGGCGAGTGTCATATCATGAAACGTGAGGTGTTTGAGCAGGTGAACGGCTATGCAGCCAAAATTGCGGCCGGCGAGGATTATGATATGTTTCGTCGTCTAGAGAAGATCGGTCGTATTAAGTTCCTGAAAGATGTTGTTGTATATGAATCTCCCCGCCGCTACCGCAAGTACGGCTATGCATACGTTACGGCATCCTGGTTCATGAACTTCCTTGCCGTACAATTCCTTCGCCGATCCATTCTTGACGAGTGGAAACCGGTGCGGTAAGCGGCAGCATTGCAACTGAGCCGCGCATTCGCTATTCTTCTTGCAACATCCCCTCACTGTACGCTTTCAGTTCTTTCCTCAATCATCTATGTCAACGAACAACACAGCCGAGCTTGCCGCGCAAATAGTCTTGAAAGCATTTGAAGCCTTTGATGCCGCATTCCGCTCCATCACGCGCCGGGCAAAGCACCGGTTCGAACAGCGCGACTGGCAGGGAGGGAGGCATGATTCAATCGAGCGGCTTGATTCGTACGAGCGTTCGCTCGATCAAGTCGTCAGGAAGCTTGATACTTCAATCGGGTCGCCGGCGCGTGAAGCGTCGTTGTGGATTGCTGCCAAGCCCAAGTTTGCTGCGCTTCTGGCACTGCGCTACGACATCGGCCGCGGAGAAACGTACTTTAATTCTGTAACGAGAAGGATGCTGCGAACAGTCGGACTGAACCGTGATGTCGAATTCTTCTACCTCCATCCGAAACCGCACGCGCCGTACGCCGAGGAGTCGGTGTACAGAAGGTACACGAAATCTGATGACACCGAAGTGTTGGTGAAAAGCATCCTTGATGATTGTTCCTTCAGTGTTGCATTCGAGAATCTTGATCGTGACGCTGGCTTGGTCGCGCAGGAAATCGACCTGCATCTCTGGCCGGTTATCGGCGTCGAGAACTCCGGCACAATCGATGTCGTGAAAGCAATCTTCTATCGGAACAAGGAAGCGTACATCGTCGGGAGGATTAACGCTGCCGACAAATCCTTCCCGCTTATCATTCCACTTGTCAACGGCGGGTCGGGAATTTATGTTGACACGGTTCTTTTGGAGAGCGCGGAGGCCGGTATCGTTTTCAGCTTTGCCTATTCCTATTTCTTTGTCGATATCGAACGATATGATGCGCTGATTCAATTTCTTCGTTCGATAGTACCGCAATCGCAAACGTCGGAATTGTACATCTCGCTCGGCTACAATCATCACGGCAAAACGGGATTCTATCGTGATCTTCACAGATACGTTCACGTCTCGAAAGAACAATTCGTGATTGCGCCCGGCTTGGAAGGAGCGGTCATGAATGTGTTCACGCTGCCGAATTACGGCTTCGTGTTCAAAGTCATTAAAGATCGTCCCTGCTTTCTTCGATCGAACAATCAAACCTCTAAGGTCATCACACAGGAAAGAGTCCGCTACCAGTACGGATTTGTTTCACACCGCGACCCGGCAGGAAGAATGGTAAATACTCAGGAATTTGAGAATCTGCGCTTCAGAAAGAAGCGTTTCGCAAGCCAGGTGTTGGATGAATTTCAACAGGCGGTGACAAGAAACGTGACGATTCTTGAAGACTATGTCATCATCAAGCATGTTTATGTGCAAAGAAAGGTAGTCCCTTTGCCTCTGTATTTTCGCAACGAAAGAAATCCTGAAGCTATTCGTCATGTGTTGATTGATTTCGGGTACTTTCTGAAGGATCTGGCTGCGAGCGGTGTTTTCCCCAGCGATTTGTTCAACACGTGGAACTACGGCGTTACGCAATGGGGGCGTGTTGTTCTGTACGATTACGACGATGTGTTGCCCATCGAACGCATCAGGTTTCGCGAGAAGCCGCAGCCCCGGGACGAATTGCAGGAAACCGAGCCTGAGGAAAACTGGATTCTTGCAACCGAAGATGATTTTTTCATGGATGAGATCGAGCGCTACTCCGGCATTCCACATCCGCTCAGAGGTGTGTTCAAGTCGGTTCACGGCGACCTCTACAAACTCACATTCTGGAAGAATCTGACCGAGAATCTTCGCAAGGGCGTGATCTTTGACGTCATTCCATACGATAGAGTCAAGCGCTTCCGGGAGCATGAGAGAATTATCTAACAGTCATGTGTTATTCCTTGTCCAGGGTCAAGGATACAATCTCTACTCGAAGGAGGGCATAGACATGGTTCGGAACGTTCTTTTTACTGTATCGTTGGTTCTCTTCTTCTCGCCGCTTTCTTCCCAAGTCAGGGGGGATACTACGCTCACCTCATTTACCCGTTTTCCTCATCAGGATTCCACACGATCGGTTTCGGAAGCGTTTCCTGTTGTTCTTCCAGATCAATCCATTCTTCTCTTCTGGGCGGATTCGACGGGAATTCGATCTTCCAAAAGTTCTGACAGGGGACAGTCATGGAATACTCCCGTTCTTCTCGCCACGCCGGCCCGATTTGCAGTTGCGTTAACCGGCATCAGGACTTTTGCGGGGCGTTTCCTTGTATTCTGGAGAGACAGTCTCGGCATTCGCCTCACCCAATCTGATGACGCGCTGAACTGGTCTGTGCCCGTTTCTCTTGGCACAAGTTTCGGGGGGCTCAGTGTTTCTCAAACGCTTGATGGGAAAATCTGGTTGTTTGTCATTCGCATTACGAGCACAGATAATGGGTTCAGTTGGTCGCCTCCTGATACGGTAATAATCAAAGGAGGGCGACCGAGAATCGCCAGAACGTCAAACGGCACGATGGTAATGGTCTACGAAAAGCAACGGACAGATTCCATCCCTCTCTACTACAGTGCACTCGACATCTGCTACTCGACAAGCACTGATGGTGGATTTGGTTGGAGTTCTCCGGTGCAGGCCACCCGATTTGTTGGAAACGACATGTCACACAATGTGGCGATGTTGAACGACAAACCGTTGTTTACGTTTGCATCAGATCGGGGAAGAACCGGGCCCGCGTGGGAGACCATTCAAAAGCAAATCTGGTACGGGATAATCGGCGAGTCTTTGGACGAAAGTCCTCCTCCGATTCTCCTTTCAGCTTCTTCATATCACACCTTGAGTGGATTGGAGAATTGGATTCAGGCGCTTGTCGATGATGAAGCAGGCATAGCCTCGGTACTATGCACATACTCTATTGACGGAGTCCCGCAGCCGCCCGTATACTTGCACGACGACGGAAGGAACTTCGATGTTAGTCCGGGAGACAATATCTGGGGTAGTCCCATTCCTCCGCTTTCCGTCGGCACCATTGAAGCCCGTTTCACCATTACTGATGTTGAAGGCATCAGGTTAAATAATGCGCTCGGTTTCACAACAGCAGTCACGGAACCATCGGCCTCGGCTCATGTAACCCAAGGAACCTCGATGAAAGTCGTGCTTGATGGAAGAGGCGTTTTTGGAAGGGCGGTATTTCCGAACAACTATGCCGGAATCGGATTGCGCTATCTGGTGAACTCGACGATCGAGCATCTGTACGGCGCGGGAATCTGGATTGGCGGGATGATTGACACGACGTCCGGAGGAACCGGCCAGAAAATCAAGAGAGTTTCAACAGCCTACGAGGTTGGACCGGTCCGCTCTTCGAATTTTACCCCGGCACCAATCCTGCGGATTCTGTTTGGCGAGTGTTTGGCAGGAATGCGCCGAAGCCCGCCGGCTGGGATGCTTACTGGGGAAATTCTCTTCCATTTCGTGTCGTCGCGGACGAGAACTTTTTCTGCCAGTATAACGACTACACGCAGACTGTGTCAAGTCATGTGCCGATGGGGGTAAAAGTGATTCAACGTTCACTTATGTGGAATGACCCTGCGGCGGAAGGGATACAACTCCTTCAATTCCGTGTCATGAACACCACCACACGCACAATCGACAGCGCGTATCTTGGTTTTTTCATGGATGCCGATATCGGGCCAATCGAAGCGCCGGCTTCGATTGCATTCAACCGATCAGGATTTGTTGCTCTCAATACCGGATATACCGAAAACCCTGTCAGTTTCGGTGCAACTCCGGTCGGGGTTGCAGTACTGAATACGTACAAGCCGCTGGACTCGCTAAGATTCACCTTTGCATGGTATTCCGGGGCTGTGAGTCCGGCAACCGATAGTGAACGATATGCGCTTATGAGTCTGGATACTGTTTTTGTAAATCAGCTTCAGTTATTCGATACGCGGTTTCTTCTTTCATTCGGGCCGTTGACACTTCAACCCTACACCTCGTCAAATCCGGATACGCTTGATGTCGCCTTTGCGATTCTTGCGGCGATGGATTTGAATCAACTCAAGAGTCGTGCAGCGACTGCCCGGAATATCTACCAAACAATTACGGGTGTCAAACTGCTGGATGATTTCGCCCCTCGGGAATTTGCTTTGGAGCAGAACTTCCCCAATCCATTCAATCCAACAACAGCCATCAGATTTCACATTGCACAACCTTCTCATGCTGTGGTGGAGGTGTTCGATTTGCTCGGCAGACACGTGCAACCCTTGTGAATGAAGAGCTAACGGCGGGTTCGTATGAAACGACACTCAATGCAAGCTTACTATCGAGCGGTATTTACATTTACAGACTCAAGGCAGGCAACTATGTGAGCACAAAGAAGGCCCTACTTCTGAAATAATCTCTTGTCTAACTAGCGGGTTCATTCACCGAAAGCCCCACAATCTTGCGAGAAGTGGGGCTTTTCATTGACTTTGTAGGCATATTTGAATATACTCGCTTGAGAACTCAAGCTTCGATTTGAATGTTAGAAGAAGTGTGGGCGAACAACATTCTTCAGTTTTTAGTACTCTTTTGGGGATTCTTATGAGAAAGCGATTTTCGCTGTTGAGCGTGGGTTTGTTGGTGGTGATGAGTCTGGTGGCGGGAGCGTGGCTCAACCAGCTTATTTCGGGAGACAACATCTACGAACAGATCAACAAGTTCAAGGATGTGCTGAGCATGGCCCAGAAGAGCTATGTTGAGGATGTTGATACGAAGAAGCTGACGGAATCGGCAATACGCGGAATGTTGAATGATCTTGATCCTCACTCGGTGTACATCCCCGCGTCGGAAATGCAGACAATCAAGGAACAATTCCAAGGCAGCTTTGAAGGAATCGGAATTGAGTTTGTTGTTCTCAACGATACATTGATGGTGGTTACTCCTATTGTCGGCGGACCCAGCGAAGCGCTCGGCATTGAAGCGGGCGACAAGATTGTGAAGATCAATGACACGTCTTCGGTCGGGATTTCGCAGGATGCCGTTCCGAAAAAGCTACGCGGACCAAAGGGAACAAAGGTGAAAGTGTCCATTGCACGAACCGGCATTGCGAACCTGCTCGATTTTGAAATTACCCGCGACAAAATTCCGCTTTACACCGTCGATGCAGCCTTCATGGTGAACGAAGAAGTCGGCTACGTAAGCGTTACACGCTTTGCCTCGACAACACACTCCGAATTTGTAGAGGCTGTGAGCAAGTTGAAGCAGGAGGGGCTCAAGCGGCTCGTGCTCGACCTCCGTTACAACGGCGGCGGCTACCTGGATCAGGCTTTCAAAATGGTAGATGAGTTGTTGCCGAGAGGAAAGAAGGTGGTGTACACGAAAGGCCGTTTGCCGCAATTCAATGAAGAGTATCTCTCCTCCGGCTCTGCCAAGTTCGCCGATGTGTCATTAGTGGTTTTGGTGAACAACGTCTCAGCCTCGGCGAGCGAAATTGTTTCCGGTGCGGTTCAGGATTGGGATAGGGGATTGGTTGTTGGCGAAACAACGTTCGGCAAGGGGCTTGTGCAGCGGCAGTTCGACCTTTCAGACGGTTCGGGCTTCAGGCTGACGACTGCACGATACTATACACCGAGCGGACGGTTGATCCAACGTCCCTATTCTCAAGACAAGGCGAAGTACCAGCGGGAAGCATTCGAGCAGAATGAGGAAGAGGGCGAGAACATAACGCACACGGCAGAAAAGGATACCAACCGACCGAAGTACAAAACGGCAGGGGGCAGGGTTGTGTACGGCGGCGGTGGAATTACACCCGATTACATTATCAAGGCCGAGCGACTTGGCGAATATGCTGTACAACTTCGCAGCCGTCAGGTGTACCTCGACTATGCCAACAAGTACATGGATGGCAAAGGGGCTGAATTGCGGAAAACCTATGGCAACGACAGCAGGAGGTTCGCCCGCAACTTTGAAGTAGGAGTTGATATGCTTGAGGGGCTGCTCAGGGTTGCAAAGGCCAAGGGTATTGAATTCAAGCAAGAATCCTACGAAAAGGATCTCCATTACATCAAGGCCTTCACGAAAGCGAACATCGCAAGGGCAATCTGGGGGAATGTTGGCTCATCGCGTGTGATGCTGCAGGAAGACAATCAGTTTGCAAAAGCCATGAGCTTGTTTCCCGAAGCCGAAAGAATCTCAAAGAATCTGACAAGCTTGAAGTAGTCTACACTTGTTACAACTCCTCCAAAACAGTATCGGATGTACCGTCAACGGCCGTGCGCTTGGTCGCATTGCCGTTGTTTTATTAGTGCTCCATCTGCTCCCATCCCCCTCATCCAGCCAGCATCACTCTCCGGCATCGGAGGTTCTTGTGGAAGGCGAAGAGCTGGTTTATAATGTGAGGTATGGAATATTCGACCTCGGCCAGGTGAGAATTAAGACCACAAAAAAGTTGAATTCGAGCGGCTCAGTTGCATACAAGGCAATAGCTTACATCGATTCATACAAGAAAGTACCTTTCGTTAAGTTGAATGCTGTTTTTGAGAGTCTGATAGACAGTGGTGTTTTTTCTCGGTTCTTCGTTGGGAAGAGCAGGGATGGCGATTACTGGAATTTTGGCCGTTATACCTATGACTACGAGAAGAAGCTCGCCTACCTCGAATCCGGAAGCAAGGATACGCTTGTTGAGAAGCGGGACACACTCGCTCTCGACGGGAGCACGCAAGACGGCCTCTCGCTGTTCTTCTACGCACGTGATCAGTTGTATTCCGGCAAGAGGCAAGTCATTCCCGCCATAGTCAAAGAGAAGAAAGTCTATACAACAATCCAATTTCACGGGAGGTCGCGAGCTGTCGAGTACGACCTCATTGACTATCCGGTTGATGCAATTGGATTCGAGGGGACAATGGAGTTTACCGGAATTTTCGGGCTTACCGGAGATTTTGAGGGTTGGTTCAGTAATGACAGGGCCCGCGTCCCCATTGTTGCGAAAATGAAAGTCATTCTCGGAAGCGTAACGATTGAGCTAATGCAATGGAAAAGGGATGGCTGGAAGCCTCCTAAAGCGAAGAGTTGACGCATGACCATCATTCCCTACAAAGGTATCTCACCCAAAATTGATAAGACATCATTTGTTGCCGAAGGAGTCCGGCTTATCGGAGATGTGAGGCTTTCCAAGGACTCAGGCATTTGGTTCAATTCGGTGCTCCGCGGTGACATCAATCGTGTTGAAATTGGCGAGAGAACCAACATACAGGATTGCTCAGTTCTCCATGTTACAGAAGAGTATCCCGTGATTGTCGGGAATGATGTAACGGTCGGACATCGGGCGATTATTCACGGCTGTACAGTCGGCAATTGTTGTTTGATTGGAATGGGTTCGGTAATCCTGGATAATGCAATAGTTGGGTCACATTCGCTGGTCGCGGCCGGGGCTGTGGTGCTTCAGAATTTTGTTGTGCCAGAAGGAATGCTTGTTGCGGGAGTGCCCGCGAAAGTCATCCGTCCCTTGACGGAAGAGGAGAAGCGGCAGATACAAGAATCGGCACTGCATTACGTGGAGTACGCAAGGGGATATCGTTCATGAAACTGAAATTCTGGGGGACCCGCGGTTCGATACCAACTCCCGGCAAAGATACCGTCCGATACGGCGGCAACACGCCGTGCGTTGAAGTCCGGTTGAAGAACGACAAGTTGGTTATATTCGACGCCGGCTCGGGTATTCGCAGTCTCGGCGAAGCACTGATGGCAAAAGGGGAATCGGTAAACGCATACCTGATCATTGGACATCCGCATTGGGATCATATACAGGGATTTCCGTTTTTCAAGCCAGCGTTCATTTCCGGTAACGAGCTGACGATTATGGGCGCCCAGTCGAAGGACGTTACCTTACGGAGGATGGTTGCCGACCAGATGAACAAAATCTACTTTCCCGTTCAACTCAACGAACTGAAAGCAAAGATAAACTTCCGGCCTCTCAGGGAAGGGAAGACGCAGATCTTTGACGCCGAGCTGACATCGATCTATGTAAACCACCCTTCGTTTGCTCTCGGCTACCGTCTTGACGTAGGAGGGCGATCGCTTGTCTACATCAGCGACAACGAGCCGTTCGATCGTGAAGTCGCACGCTCGCTCAAGAACGTCGAGAAAGTTATCACAGACAAGTACTCCGAAAGCAAGGGCGACCCAAACCAACGGATTTTTGATTTCGCCCGCGGTGCGGATATTCTGATTCATGATGCGACATACACGCCGGAAGAATACGTGAATCGTGTGGGCTGGGGACATTCACACTATCTCTTCACGCTGAAGGTTGCGGCAGAGGCTCAGGTAAAAAAACTGATCCTCTTCCATCACGATCCTTCACACAGCGACGAGAAGATTGACGAGATTGTCGAGACGTGCTTGAAGGAAGTGAAGAACCGCGGCTACAAGTTCGAATGCTTCGCGGCAGAGGAGGGGATGGAGTTGCAGTGGTGATGAGTACTCAGGCTTCGGGTTGCATCGGGGTTTCCGAGAAAAATCTTGACAATCGCTCCAATGCTGTTTATATTGCCGCAAGTTCACAACGGCACTTCGCAAACCCTCACATCATTCCGGAACGCTGATGGAACGCGGCAAAGTCAAGTGGTTCGACGAGAAAAAGGGGTATGGCTTCATCGAAAAAGAGTCGGGAGGAGATGTATTCGTGCACGTGAGCGGCCTGCAGAACATCGAGTTGAAGACTCTGCAACCGGGTGCCGTTGTCGAATTTGAAATCAAGACCGGTAAGAAAGGTCCCCAGGCAATGAATGTCGTTCTCGTATGAGAAACGTTCAGTCCCAGATTGTCATGAACCCCGAGTATTGATGCTGCGTCGGGGTTTTGTTGTTTTTTCGATGAGAGAACCATGTCGTTTACATTTTCACCGGCCGACTTTAGAAGAATCGGCAAGTTACTGAACACGCGTCCGAAAGTGATGGGTACAAACTATCGCTATGAAGTGGGTGGAATGGACCCGCATCGAAGACTTGCCCTTGAGATTTTTCCGCACATCCGCATCGGCAATGAAAAGGGGAATCTGGTTTCCGTGTACACAGAATCGTCTCATCTGCAGTTGCATTTCTGTTCAGGCTTTGTGGTGAGCGAAATGCTCGGCGAGGTGACATTCATCGGGGAACACAACGGAAAACTCTCGGGCCTGATTATTGAAAAAGGAGGAGGCTGTTCCTTGTACGCAAACGTCGATCGTGAATTGCTGTCGGGGGATTTCACAAAACTCGGCCCCGAAGTAATGTTGTCGGGAATTGCCCTCTCCTTGACGGACAGTATTTTGGAGGGGCCTGTCACCCCACCGGCGAAATCACGATCAAACCGGACTTCTGCCCGAAACAAGAGAAGCAAGTCAGGAAAGAGCAGGGTGTGAGTGCTGCGGTTACTGTGATTAACGCGCATCGCAGGTACCGGATTCCGAAGAAGCGGATAGCGCGGTACGTACAACGGGTTATTGGGAAGAAGAAGGCGAACATCACTGTCATTTTCATCGATTCACGCTACAGCAAGGCCATCAACAGGCGCTATCTGAACCATAATTTCACAACTGACGTTATAAGTTTTGCTCTCGAATCAACGCCTGTGTTGGAGGGCGAAATCTACGTTAATCTCGACAGGGCAAAAATGCAGGCGCGTGAATACGGCGTAAGCTTCTCCAATGAGGCTGCCCGGCTTGTTATTCATGGCGCGCTTCACTTGATCGGGTATGATGATACGACAACGCGAAAACGGCGGGTAATGAAGAACATAGAAGATATGCACGTACAGCATTGGTTTCCTTTGCAGAAGGGAAATGCGATATGAAAGAACGTGTCGTGGAAATATTGGTGATTCTCATGTCGGAGATTGAAGCGAACAAACGTCTCAGCGACATCGACGTCGAGGTGTTGAAGAGGAGAGGATACACGCAAACCGAGATCAGTGCTGCATTCAGTTGGTTGTACGACAATATGCCTGTTCAAGACGGCATTGTTGTACGCGGCGCGCTTGCAGCAAAAGAATCTCACCGCATTCTGCATGAAGCGGAAAAAATGATGATGTCCACCGAAGCGCAGGGCTACTTGATGCAACTCTGCGAAGTAGGATTGCTCGACAATCGTGATTTGGAAAATGTTATCGAACGGGCAATGATGTCCGGATTGGAACAGCTTACCATGTACGAAGTGCGGGAGATTGCAGCTTCAGTGCTGTTCGCGCGTCCAAGCAAGTGGCATGAAAGCCGTTCGATTCTTGATAACAACGACACTGTTCATTAATGGTAAAACGCAAAGCAGCAGTACCCTCAAACGGCGAAGCGCAGGTTGAGGAGAAGAAGAAGAAAACCGTGAGGGCTCGTACAAAGAAAGCTCAGCCGGAACCCGAAGCCGGCACATCGCTGATTATTGTAGAATCCCCCTCGAAAGCAAAAACAATCAACAAATACCTCGGCAAGAATTATTTCGTCGAGGCATCGGTTGGCCATATCAAGAACCTTCCCAAGAGCAAACTGGGTGTTGATGTAGAAAACGGTTTTGCCCTTTCTTACGAAACAATCAAAGGCAAAGACGAAGTGTTGGTCAAGCTGCGGCATCACGCGGCAAAAGCCTCAACAATTTATCTTGCGACCGACCCTGACCGCGAAGGGGAAGCCATTGCATGGCATCTGGCAAAGGAAATTGAAGACGTCAACACGAATGTCTACAGAGTGTTGTTTCACGAAATCACCGAGCGCGGTATTACCGAAGCGATGGAGAATCCGAGCAAAATCAACAAGAGACTTGTGGATTCGCAACAAGCCCGCCGTGCTATGGATCGGCTCGTCGGATACAAGGTGACGCCGTTTCTCTGGAAGACAATGTTCTTCGGAGTTCTCTCGGCGGGCCGTGTACAATCTGTTGCAGTCAGGCTTGTCTGTGAGCGTGAAGAGGCAATACGGTCGTTTATTCCTGAAGAATACTGGTCAATCGTTGGCGAGTTTGAAGTACAGGGAAGCGAGCCGTTTCTTGCCAAGCTCTTCAAAGTGGCGGGCGCGGATCCAAAAATCGGCGATACCAAAACTGCCGAAGGGTATGTCAACGACATCACCAAGCAGAAGTACCGCATTGCCGATGTTCAACGCAAGCCTGTCAAACGCAATCCTCCCGCACCATTCATTACCAGTACGCTGCAACAGGAAGCCGCCCGCCGTCTCCGGTTCAACGCAAAGCGAACGATGATGTTCGCACAGAAATTGTACGAAGGTCAGGACCTCGGTGATGAAGGCCGGGTCGGTTTGATCACGTATATGAGAACGGATTCAACCCGGTTAAGCGATGATGCCGTTCGGGATGTTCGTGAGTACATTTTTTCCAACTACGGCAAGGAATACGTTCCGGATGCGCCCAGACAATTCAAGAAAGGGAAGAGTTCGCAGGATGCGCACGAGGCAATCCGCCCGACATCAATCAAATACACACCAAAGTTTGTGAAGCGCTTTCTTGACAAGGAGATGCACGAGCTGTACGAGTTGATTTGGAACCGGTTTGTTGCATGCCAGATGAATCCTGCCGTATTCGAGCAAACGACAGTCGATGTTGCGGGGGGAGACTATCTTTTCCGCGCTACAGACTCTATTCCGAAGTTCCGCGGATTCCTGCAAGTGTATGACGACATTGTCGATGAGTCGGAGAAAGATGCAGAGAGCGACGAAGATCCGAAATCAAGACTCCCTGAAAACTTAAGGCCGGACGTTACCGCAATACTGACAAACATTCTTCCCAATCAACACTTCACAAAACCTCCGGGACGCTTTACCGACAGTTCTCTTATTAGGGAACTGGAAGCTCTCGGCATAGGACGGCCAAGCACGTATGCATTGATAGTCGACACCATTCAGGCAAGAAAATATGTCGAATCGAAAGAGAGACGCCTGTATCCGACTGAACTTGGTATGACGGTGAACAGGATTCTGACCCGGAGTTTTCCTCATCTCTTCAACGTCGAGTTCACGGCAAAGATGGAGGATGAGTTGGAAACGGTTGCGACAGGCGAACAATCCTACCAACAAGTGATGGAGGATTTCTATCATCCGTTTATGGATGATCTTGCCGCTGTCGACAAGACTGCCGGAGAGATCAAGAAATCACTTCAGGAATCCACCGATGAGTTGTGCGAAGTGTGCGGTAAGCCGATGATTATCAAATGGGGGCGAAACGGCAGGTTCATGGCGTGCAGCGGCTATCCGAAATGCAAAACCACAAAGCCGCTCAAGGAAGATCAGGACGCGCTCAAACACGCGATTGGCGTCAAGTGTGACGTGTGCGGCGGGGATATGGTGGTAAAGGGAGGAAAATTCGGGGCGTTTCTCGGTTGTTCGCAATACCCGACCTGTACCAATACGCGACCGATTGGCATTGGTGTGAAATGTCCGAAGTGCAAGGAAGGTGATGTGATTGAGCGGAAGACGAAACGAAAGCGTTCCTTTTTTGGATGTTCGAAGTATCCGAATTGTGACTTTGCATCGTGGGACAGGCCAATTCTCCGCCCCTGCGATACGTGCGGAAACCCCTATATGGTTCAGAAGTTCACGCAAACCCGGGGCGACTTCCTGTTGTGTCCTGCTTGCAAAGCCGAAGTAGCAAGAGAAGAAGTCAGCGAAGAGGTTGCCGGTTAACCACGTACACTTCGCAAGGTGATGCAAGAACACGTCCGCACATTTCTATCCTCGCTCGGGGGAGAGCGTAACTACTCGCCCCATACTGTTGCGTCGTACGAAGACGATCTCCGGCAGTTTGCCGATTTTCTGATGAGACATTTTTCCGATTCCGGTTTCGCATTAACAAAGGTTGATCAGGTCACGATCCGGTTGTTTCTTCACGATTTGGTAGAACAGGGATTTTCACGGCGTAGCATTGCAAGGAAGCTCGCTTGTCTGAAGTCCTTCTTCCGATATTTGCGCAAGCAGAAGATTGTTCCGACAAACCCGGCGACATCGGTTCAATCACCAAAATTGAGCAAGCCGCTTCCTTCTATTCTGAGCGAAGCGGATGTGTCCGCATTGATGGATCAGCCGGACACCTCCACGCCGGAAGGAGTGCGTGATCGTGCGATACTTGAGTTATTCTATGGATCGGGAATACGCTTGAGCGAGTTGATCGGCTTGGATTGGAAGGATGTGAATCTCTCCGATGCAACACTCAAGGTAACGGGCAAAGGAAGCAAACAGCGAATTATTCCGCTGGGGCGGAAAGCAAAGCAGTCATTGAAGCAGTACTCGAAGACCCGTCATCACATTTTGCATGAAAAGTTTCACGACGAAACGGAAGGGGTTGCCGTTTTCATTACACAACGCGGCAAGCGGCTTTCTCCCAAAGCAGTAAATGTTCTGATGAACAGGTACATTGGCCGTGTTTCCGAGATCAGGAAGAAGAGTCCGCATGTGTTACGGCACAGCTTTGCCACACATTTGCTGGATCACGGGGCCGACCTGCGGGCGGTGAAGGAACTGCTCGGACACGAAAGTCTCGCAACAACGCAGATATACACACATGTAAGTGTCGAGCGTCTCAAGAAAGTGTACGCACAGGCACATCCGAAAGCATCCTAATTCCACAACTCATTGGCAAGTGAAAGGAACCCGACATGGATATCAATTTCACGGCACGGCGGTTCAGAGCTCATTCCGAAATCAAGGAATATGCAATTGACGAAGTGAAGAAATTGCAGAAACTGTACGACGGCATAGTGCGGGCGGATATTATCCTGTTTTACGAGCGGGGGGTCAATAGCATTAAAACTGCCGAGATAGGCCTTCATGTGTACGGAACAAAATTGCTTGCTCATCACGGCTCCAACGATTACATCAAATCGATTGACAACGCAATCGAGAAACTGGGAAGGCAATTGAGCAAATACAAGTCAAAACTGCGCGGGAAAGACAAGACGAAAGTACGCCGTATCCAAGAAAAAGTGTGAGAGCCTTTCGGGAGTACACCGGTGAAAGCAGATAAGAACAGGGAAACACGCAAGAAGTATATTACGGTACGCTCATTTTTTGAAGCAAACCGGGAGCGGTTCAAACTCCGGCTGCTGAACGGAGACCACGGCTTTGACAATCAGATAAAGGATAGAAACCTTCATCGGCCCGGCCTGGCTCTTGCCGGTTACGTTGAATTGTTCACATTCGACCGCGTGCAGATCATCGGCAACACGGAGGTGAACTATCTCAAATCGCTATCGCAGGAGAAGCGCCGGTCGGCATTCTCGAAATTGCTGGAATTCAAAATTCCGTGCATCGTGTTAACTGATAGCAATGTGTTGGAACCAGAAATGCTGGAGGAGGCCGACAGGAAACATGTTCCGATATTCGGGACATCGTTCGAGACAACAAAGATCTCATACTTCATTGCTGATTTTCTGGACGATCAATTCGCTCCGCAGATTGTCTTGCACGGCTCGTTTGTAGATGTGTATGGAATAGGCGTTCTGCTCATCGGTCGGTCGGGTATCGGGAAGAGTGAAATAGCGCTCGATCTGATTGAACGGGGTCATCGCCTCGTTGCTGATGACGTTGTCAACGTCACGCGTAAAGGCGAAGGTATCCTCATGGGATCGGGAACCGAGCTTGTAAAACACTTCATGGAGATCCGCGGTTTGGGACTCATCGATGTTCGCAGCATGTTCGGGATTCGAGCCATTCGTTTTCAGAAGCGTGTTGAAATTATTGTTGAGTTGGAGGATTGGAAGCCCGGACAGGAGTACACACGAACGGGGCTCGACGATGAAACCGTTCCTGTTCTTGATGTGGACATTCCACACGTACGTTTGCCCATTTTCCCCGGTAAAAACGTCACCGTCATTACCGAAGTGATCGCCTTGAACTATCTGTTGCGACACTATGGATACGATGCGGCGAAGGAGCTTGCCAAGAGATTGGAGGGGACGATCGCGGAAAAGAAGAAAAGGGGGGACAGGGCCATCAACTACTTTGAGCACGATTTCGAGTAGAAGAGGCATATTCGCGTACGTGGTAGAGCGTACGAGTTTCTCCTGGAAGAAAATTCGTTAAAAAACTCTAATACCGAAAAAACACCTTGACAAATCATTAGGGTTTTTTTATAATTCCACAGCCCGTAAAGAGTTGCACGCCCCAACACCTTGTTTTTCAGTTCTTCTTTTTTTCTGATTCCAAGGACCAAACGCCAACGTAGGCATCCAATTTGTACCAACTATGCTTCGGGGAGAGACACAATTCACTGAAGCATGAAGCAAACACGAGAGGTGTCAGTGCTACGGAAGATAAAGATTTTCTATTTCTCGGATTCGACGCTCGGCTATCACGAAGTCAAGTATTTCAAAACCAAGGCTCTGGTTTCTGTCGTTGTACTTGGATGTGCACTCTTCGGTGCATTCTATGGAATCAACTACCTTCTTGGCGATCCGCTGAACGTTACAAATCAAAACAACCTTGCCACCGAGAACACCGTCCTTAAAGATCAACTCCGCCAATTGACAGCAAAAGCAACATTCGTTCAAAAAAATCTAGACGAGCTTGCAAACCACAGCAATCAACTTCGATTGATGGTTGACCTCAAAACAATCGACTCGGAAACACGGAAAGCCTCGGTTGGCGGCTCGTTGAATACCGCCGAGTTCGGGTTCCTTGGTCGAGAAGCCGGAACCCTTCTTGCAGGTTCGTACGACATCCTCTCGAAGTTGGAGCGTGAAGTAAGCCTTCAAAAGAAAAGCTACGAAGAAATCAACAAGCAGTACGTTGCAAACCAGACCAAGTTCAAACATCTTCCCGCCATCAAGCCTGCGCAAGGACCCTATTCGATAAATGGCTTCGGTATGAGAGTTCACCCGGTGCTTGGAGTGTGGAGAATGCACGAGGGGGTTGATATCATAGCAGACATTGGCGCCCCGGTTTATGCAGCAGGAGACGGTGTGGTTCGCTTTGCGGGAAGGACCCTGGGTGGGTACGGCTCTGTTGTTGAGATTGACCACGGTTACGGGTACACGACGCTGTATGCCCATCTTTCGAAAGTTCAGACAAGGCAGGGTACCCGCGTGAAACGGGGGGAACTTATCGGGCTGGTCGGTCGTTCGGGTTTGGTGAGCGGGCCGCACCTGCATTATGAAGTCCGCTTGAACGGAAGGCAGCAAAACCCGGTTGATTATTTCTTCGATGACGTGGATGCGACCCGTTACCGTGCGCAACTGGCAAATGCAAAGTGAACGTAGTGTAAATTGCTTTAGAAAGGTAGTGGTACACCGTTGATTTGGACGATGGAACTTGCTTCGTATTTGGATGATGCTCCATGGCCTGCGACGAAGGAAGAGTTGATTGATTATGCTGTCCGGACCGGCGCCCCGGTTGAAGTTGTCGAGAATCTTCAGGAATTGGAAGATAGTGAAGAGCCGTACGAAAGTATGGAGGAAATCTGGCCCGATTATCCGACGGACGAGGACTTTTTCTTCGAGGATGAGGGAGAATACTAACCTACGCTGTCTCCCTTGATACACTTAGAGCAATCCTCCATTGTTGCAACCCATTCCGAGTGGTCGGGATGGGTTTTGTGTTTCTTTGCCCTACTGTGCCATGAAGGCTGAACGCGCCAGAACATATCGAAACCTGAACCGCTCCGGATACCTTCCTGTTGCAGTTCTGTGCTTGAGCGCACTCGTCATGCTTTCATTGCACTTGCCCTCACGCGCCGTGGCGCAAATCAATCCTGCTGATTACGAAATAGCTTCCATCCGGTTCGAAGGGAACGAAAGCTTCAGCAATAACGAGTTGATACAACAAATTCAAACGCGGGAAACGCCCGGTTTCATCAACAAGTTTCTTCACAATAGCATCAGCGAACGACTGGGAAGGAAAAGCGAATTTCTCGATGAGCGGATGCTTGCCGAAGATCTCGATCGCCTCCGGCAATTCTACAAAGATCACGGATTTCAAGATGTGAAGATTGACAGCCTGCTCTTGTTCTCGGAGCCTGAACGTATTGTTGACGTCAGTATCCGCGTTGATGAGGGATATCGTTCTGTAATCGATACTCTTGTCTACAAAGGAATTGTTGGTGTTCCGCCGGCTGTGCTCGAAGAAATCATGTCGGACAGCAAGATTGCCGTCGGCGATCCATTCAACAAGAATCTCATTGAGGAGGATGTCCGCCACGTTCTCCAGGTTCTCAAGAACAACGGCCACGGGCAGGCAGCGTTTGCGCGTCAAAATTCTTCGATCACATACTACACGAGTACACGCAATTTTAGTGTGGTTCTACAGTTCGAACTCGGCAAGTTCCATCGGTTTGGGGAGATTACTGTTCAGCAGGAATTAGATCCAATCAGGGAAGATATCCGGGAAGAAGATATTCTGCGCCAACTCGACTACGCAACAGGTGAGGACTACAGCCTCGACAAAATAAAAACCAGCGAGCGCAATCTCAACCGGATCGGCATATTTGACCGCGCGTGGATTGAGACCGAGTTTCCCGACGCCGCCAATCCTGAATCAATCCATGTGAAGACGCATGTCAAAATTCGCCCCCGCGACAAACACGAGCTTGCTCCGGAGGTGCTGTTCGGCAGTGACGACAATAATAACTTCACGCTTGGAACCGGTATTGGCTACACGAACAGGAATTTTCTCAGCGGTGCACGGACGTTCACAACACATCTTCGCTTCCGCACACGGAATTTCAGGGATTTTCCTGATGTGTTCAATGCAAACAACAATGCCATCGCCAATGCCGACCTGACCTTCGAAATCATTCAGCCGTACATTTTTTCGAACAAGATCAGAGGCTCATGGTCGCTTTCGGCAATTGTGGACAAGCAGACCTTCTACATCAACCGTATTCTTCAAAACAAGTTCGGCTTTGTAAGCCGCTTCGCGGAATTCACAACGGGATATCTCGATTGGACAACACAGCTTGTCAGCCTGGAGAAGAAAAGCTCGATAGTGATTGACTCGACAAATCTTGAGGTGTTGCGCGGCCTGCGCGATCTGGAATTACAGGATTCGCTTCAGCAATTCAACTCCATTCTCTCATTTACTATTCAACGGGATATGACGGATGATATTTTTTCGCCATCCCGCGGGTTCTTCCATTCTCTCACCGTGGAAGAATCAGGTTTGCTTCCTCTCATTCTCCAGCGGTGGCGGCCTGATTTACCGTTCACGCAGTTTTATCGAACTAGCTTCCTCCTCCGTTGGTATCTTGATCTCACCGGAAGTCGCCGGTTCTCGATTCTTGCACTCAAACTGAAGGGCGGGTACGAAGGCAAGTACGGCATGAGTTACTCGGATTCCACGAGAATCATTCCGCAAACCCATCGATTCTATGCCGGAGGTGGCGGCAGCGTTCGCGGGTGGCGCTCCCGTGATTTGGGGATTGGGGGAAACCCGCAGTTGGGGGGCAATGTTCTCGCCGAGGGAAGTCTGGAGCTTCGAACGAATGTGTTGCAAAGCCTGAGGGACGATTTCTGGGATAAACTGTGGACTGTTCTGTTTATCGATGTCGGAAATGTCTGGGCGGAAGCCAGAAACCTGCAAGTACGAACAACCGCCATTGCCGCCGGATTCGGAATCCGGTACGACACATTTTTCGGCCCGTTCCGGATTGACTACGGGATTCAAATACACGACCCGCGTGGCAGCGTCAGCGGAAAGAATTGGGTAACGCAACGGAAGTTCTGGAGCGAGACCCTCCGGCTCGGCGTTCTCCATTTCGGCATCGGTCACGCCTTTTGAGATTGGACTGACTATGTGGCATCGCGTTATCGGACAACAACGAGTCAAGAACATCCTTCTCAGCGCATTGCGCACGAATCGGTTGCCGCACGCCTATTTGTTTGCAGGAAACGAAGGTGTAGGCAAAGATGCGATGGCTCTCGAGCTTGCGCGTGTGCTACATTGTGAGAAGAAGAATGAAGAAGCCTGCGGTGAGTGCGCTTCATGCCTGAAACTGAACACGCTCCAGCATCCCGATGTCAAGTTCATCACGGCATTGCCCTTGGGGAAAAGCGAGAAAAGCGACGATCCGCCGATGGAAAAACTGGCTGCGGCGGATGTTGAATCCGTCCAGGAGCAATACAGACTCAAAGGCGAAAATCCCTATCACCGCATTGCGATTGCGAGAGCCAACATCATCAAGATCAACAGTATCCGGGACGTTCGCCGCGAGTCGGCAATGAGCTCGTTGTACGGCGGGAAAAAAGTATTCATCATCTCCAACGCCGACGAGATGGGCGATGAGGCGTCCAATACGTTGCTTAAGACTCTTGAAGAGCCGCCCGGTGATACTCTTCTCATTCTCACAACGTCCCGCCCCGAAACGTTGCTGCAAACGATTATCTCACGGTGTCAGCTTGTCCGGTTTGACCCGTTGACGGAAGGTGACATCCGGGCGGCGCTGATCGAACGCGAGCAGGTTGAGGATAGCAAGGCGACTCTTGTAGCGCGACTCGCAAACGGCAGCTACGTTCGTGCATTGGAATTATTGAAGGATGATGTAGATGGCTTGCGGCAGGATGTTGTGAATTTTGTCCGCACAACGCTTACGGGCAATGCCGTTGCTATCTCGGAGCAGGTTGAGCAGTTGGCATCATCGAAGGATCGGGAGTTTGTTGTTCGCTTTCTGACCCTTATGCTTATCTGGTTTCGTGATGCGTTTGTGCTGCTCCAGGGCGGCAGCATCATCAATCTCGACCAACAAGAAGATTTGAAAAGATTTACAGCAAAATTTCCGGACGCAAACCTCAATGACGTGATGAATGCCGTTGAGCAGTCTATTTCTCTTATCTACAAAAATGGCTACATTCCACTCACGCTGCTTCAGCTTACAGTGAGGCTGCGGCGTGCAATCCTTGAACACTCACTGCAACGGATATAGAAACGGCATCAGGTTCCATGGCTGAACGCATTCTGGTTACTGCTGCATTACCATACGCTAACGGGCAGATCCATCTCGGCCATCTGGCGGGAGCGTACCTGCCGTCAGATATCTACGTCCGGTTTCAGCGGTTGAAGGGACGTGAGGTCGTCTTCATCTGCGGCTCCGACGAACACGGCGTTCCCATCACGCTTACCGCGGATAAAGAAGGCATCACTCCGCAGGCGGTTGTCGATCGGTATCACGCGATGAACAAAGCAGCGTTCGAGAAGTTCGGTATGAGCTTCGATAACTACTCGCGGACTTCGTTACCCTTGCATCACCGGACTGCGCTGGAGTTCTTCCTTGATTTTCATAAAAGGGGGATTCTGAAAGAGAAGAAGGAACAGCAGTTCTTCGATCCGAAAGCAAACATGTTCCTTCCTGACCGTTACGTGGAAGGAACGTGCCCCGTGTGCAGCAACCCTGAAGCCCGCGGCGATCAATGCGAGCGATGCGGATCGTATCTGAATCCGACTGAACTGATCAATCCGAAAAGCAAAATCTCGGGCGAAGTTCCCGTGTTGCGCGAGACGTCGCATCTCTACTTTCCGCTAGGAGAGTACCAGAAGAAACTTGAATCATACATTGACATCCGCAACAAGCGCGACAGATGGAAAGACAATGTGCTGAAGTACTGTCAATCATGGTTCAAGGATGGCTTGCAGGATCGTGCCGTTACGCGGGATTTGGATTGGGGCGTCAAGATTCCGTTGCCCGGCTACGAAAGCAAAGTTCTGTACGTTTGGTTTGATGCCGTGCTGGGGTATATCTCATCAACAAAGGAATGGTCGGAAAGAACCGGCAAGCCGGATGAATGGAAGAAATTCTGGCAGGATGAATCGACGAAGTATGTGGCGTTCATCGGGAAGGATAATGTTGTGTTCCATTGCATCGTTTTTCCCGCAATGCTTATGGCATGGAACGAAACGCATCAGCAGAAATATGTTTTGCCTGAGAATGTGCCCGCCAACGAATTTTTGAATTTTGAAGGACAGAAGTTCTCGAAAAGTCGCGGGATTGGGATTGACGTACAGGATTTCCTTGAGCGGTTTCCTGCCGATCCGCTCAGGTACTATCTCGCTTCGTCGTTGCCCGAATATCGAGATTCGGATTTTTATTGGAGGGATTTTCAAGCGAAGAATAACAATGAGCTTGCCGATATTCTTGGGAATTTTGTGAATCGCACGCTGGCGTTTGCAGGCAAAACATTCAACGGTGTTGTGCCCGAGCGAGGAGACATCACTTCGCTCGACCGAACGATCCTTGATGCGCTGAATGCGACACCGACTGCGGCTCAAAAGTGCTTCGAAGAATATCGTTTTCGTGATGCATTGCTGGAAATTATGAACCTTGCCCGTGCCGCGAACAAGTATTTCAATGACAGCGAGCCCTGGAAAACCGCAAAGTCCGACGCGTCGCGTTGTGCAACGACTATCAACGTCAGCATTCAAGTTGCCCGCTCCCTTGCTGTGCTGATGTTTCCGTTTGTTCCTTCTTCATGCGAGAAAATCTGGCGTATGCTTGCTCTTGAAGGAAAGGCGGCAGAACAGTCGTGGGACTCTGCCGGATCGGCAGTAATTCCCCCCGGCCACAAATTAGGCACAACGGAAATTCTCTTCACCAAAATCGAGGATGATGTGATTGAACAGGCAATACGCGAGACTACAAATCAACAACCGGCACCATCTGCAACCCCAAAACAGGTTGAAGAAAAGCCGTCGATAACCATTGATGACTTCAAGAAAGTGGAATTACGTGTCGCGAAGATACTTGAATGTGAACCGGTGCCAAAATCTGAGAAGCTGTTGAAATTGCAAGTAGAGGTCGGCACGGAGCGGCGTCAAATTGTAGCAGGCATTGCGAAACATTACAAGCCGGAGGATCTCATCGGTAAAAGTGTTGTGGTGGTGTACAACTTACAGCCTGCAAAGCTGATGGGGCAGGAGTCGAAAGGGATGATTCTTGCTGCTTCGTCGGACGACGACGGAAAGTTGTTCGTCGTGTCCCCGTTGGGTGAAATAGCCAGCGGTAGTGTGGTTCGCTGATACGAACGTCACGCTATTGTGCGTAGTGAAAGAGAATCGGAAGCAAAATATAGGCTGCGCTCATACCCGAAACAATCAGTGCAGCCATTGAGCCTACTGCCCAGAAGAACATCTTGATATCGCCGTCCCGCTCGCCCGACACGTTGAGGGCTTTACGAAAGCAGAAAATGGCGACGGCGAGTCCGATGATCGCCAGCGTTCCGAAAAAGATGGAAAGTGTAATGTCGAGAGTTGCCATAACAAATTGTAGAGATCGTGACATCTGAATATATGAAAAAAATGAACCGGTATCGGCTGAGTTTAGGTGCAGCGTTTGTTGCTGTTTCTTTGTTGGGATGTTCCGGGGAACCAGATCCTCGTATGATAGATGTTAACGCACGACTCGCCCGTCTGGAGAGAGTCCCAATGAAGTTCGATGCCCGTGGCCTTTCGCAGCAAACGAACGAAATGCTCAAGGCCCTCACGGAAGCCGGGCAGTTGTTGCATGAAGCATACCTGTACCAATACGCACCGGAAGGCATTGCAATACGCGATAGCCTTGGCAGACAAGATGGTGATCTGAGCAACAAGCTGCTTCGTCTCGTCGAGCGGAACGGCGGCCCTTACGACAAGATGGATGACTTCACGAATTTTGTCAACAACAACCCCAAGCCTCCCGGCTCTGGCTTCTATCCTGCAGACCTGACGAAAGAAGAGTTCGAAGGCTACCTCGCCCGCTACATGCACCGATCGAAGGCCTTGATGAGTCCGTACACGGTTGTCAGGCGTGACAACGGCCGATTGAAGGCAATTCCTTTCCACGAGGAATACGCGCGATACGTAGTCCCCGCTGCCGAGCTGCTGAAGAAAGCAAGCAGACTGACGGATAATGTCAGCTTCAAGAAGTTTCTTGAACTGAGAGCCGAGGCATTGCTTACCGACGACTACACTGAAAGTCACCTGGCTTGGCTTGAGGTAGTCGATTCGGACATCGACTTGCTTATGGCTCCTGATGAAGTGTACGACGACGGGTTGATGGGGTTGAAGGCATCGTATGAAGTTTCTGTTATGCTGAAGGATTCTGCCGCAAGCGCAAAAGTGGATTTCTTCGGCAGCTATCTGAACGAACTCGAAATGAATCTGCCGATTGATGAGAAGTACAAGCGTCCATCTGCAATCCTCAAGTCGCCCATGTACGTTGTCAATGACATTTTCCGGGGCGGTGATATTGCTACAGGGTATCAGGCGGTCGCCACAACATTGCCCAACGATCCGATTGTCCGGAACACGAAAGGAACCAAGATCATCTTCTGGAAGAATATGATGGTGGCGCGAGTCGAGAAGATCATTCTGCCGATTGCCTATGAACTCATTTCTTCCGACCAGATCGGATTCGTAACGACGCAGGGCGTATTCAGCAACACTATCATGCACGAGTTGTGTCATTCCGTCGGCCCCATTTACGTGCACGGTACGGGGGAAACGATTTCCGTGAACGAGGCGCTCAAGGAACACTACACAACCATCGAAGAAGCGAAAGCCGATGCCGCCGGCTTGCATTCAATGCGATATTTCATCCGGAAGGGGATTCTCGGGAAGGAGATGGAGCAGATTCATGCAGTGTCGGCGCTCGCGTCGATTTTCCGTACTATTCGTTTCAGTACCACGGAGGCGCATGCAAAGGCATCACTCTGTGCGTTGAACTATTTGCGCAATGCTAACGCAATCCGGTTTGATCAGAACACTAAGAGATGGTCGGTGATATTCGACAGGTTCGGACCCGCTGTTGCCGATTTGGCCGGCGAACTTCTGTTGCTTGAAGCCACGGGAGATTTCGAGGGAACGGAAAAGTTCCTGAATCGATGGTCGGTGATGTCCGTTGATGTGGAGCAATCGCTTCGGCGACTGAACCACGTGCCGGTTGATATTGAGCCGGTGTATGATGTGAAGTGGAAATAATATGGCAAAGCGGCACCGAAGCCTCATACCGTTATCACAGGATCATCATCACGGACTTGCACTGGCGGTACGGCTTCAGCAGGGGAACAATGCGCTCTTGAATGACGGCTGGACACACGACAGGGTTGAACAGGCGAGGCGTGTCCGGCATTTCTATGAGAACGACCTTCGTCCGCATTTCAAGGCCGAAGAGGCAATTGTGTTCCCGACGATGAGCCGTCATGTATCCGGTTCTTCATTGCTGATCGACGAGTTGATTCGTCAACATCGCGAAATGGAGCGGTTGATAGATATGCTGGACCATTTTGAGGGGGATCAGTTGGAGAAAACTCTTGCGGCTTTGGGCGACCTTCTTGAAAAACACATTCGCAGCGAAGAGCGTGAATTATTCGAGATGATGCAGCAACAACTCCCTTCCGATCTTCTTGAGGAGATCGGAGACGGCGTCAAGAAGTTGTTGATGAGAGATGGTTGAAGCTGTGCTGTCTAATATTACCTTCTAACATTCGAAATACTCCCGATGGAAGATAAGCAACTGACCATCCTGATTTCTGAAGATGAGGTTGATATCAACAATCTTCTCACTCTTGTTCTTCAACTCGAGAACTTCACCGTCCTTCAGGCATTCGACGGGCTCACGGCCTATGAAACATTCCTTGCCCACAAGGATGAAGTTGATCTGATGGTAACAGATCTCGGCCTGCCGAAAATGGGCGGCGTGGAGTTGATAGAAAAAGTGCGGGGATTGAAGCCATCGGTGAAGATTATCGGCGCAAGTGGCTTCGGCAGAGTCAATGTTCGCGAAGAAGTGATGAATGCGGGAGCCGATGAATTCATGCCGAAGCCGTACATTACCGCAGACTTGGTCCTTCTTGCCAAGAAACTCCTTGGTCGTTCCTGATGAAATCACACACTGAATACCTGTGGTTCAACACCAAAACGCAGCGCGCGTACATCAATATCACTGAAACGGTTGATGGAATTGTCCGTAAGAGCGGCGTGAAGGAAGGCATGGTGTTGGTGTCGGCAATGCACATTACTGCCGGCGTGTATGTCAACGATGCCGAAGACGGGCTGATTCAGGATATTGACGAATGGCTCGAACAGCTTGCCCCGTTCAAAGCTGGCTATCGCCACCATCGCACCGGAGAAACCAACGGCGATGCGCATCTGAAAAGTCTGATCATGCACCATGAAGTCATCGTTCCCATCACAAACGGAAAACTCGATTTCGGACGGTGGCAGCAAATTTATTACGCCGAATTCGACGGGCAGCGCCGTAAAAGAGTCATTGTGAAGGTGATGGGAGAATAGATTGCAATTCGTGCCGGCCTTCAGTAGATTTTCTGTAGCACACCATCGTCATTGAACTCAATATATTCAGGCATAGTCATGAATTATCAGGCAAGAATGTTTGCTGTTCTTTTGGCCGTTTGTCTTGGTTTATCGCCCGCCGATGCGCAAATGAACGGACAAGGTACCCTGGGAATCCAGGTGGACGTAGCCCGCTTTCGCGGGGATGATCTCCACAGTTACGTGGAGGTATACTACGCTTTTCCTCAACGGTCTCTGACATATGCTCAGAGCGCCGAAGGTTTCAAAGGTGGGGTCGAGCTGCTGGTGGTTGCACGATCGAAGGACTCGATTCACTTTGCGGATCGCTTCGTGATGCCGCATGTGACACAAGATACCGTGGCGGGCAGCATGAATCTCGTCAGCTTGTCCGGGATGATGTTGCCCGATGGCAATTATACGTTGTCTGTGTCAGGAAAGGATGTCAATAACCCTTCACGCAGCGACAGCGTGGTGGTGCAGATTGCGACCAGAGTGCCCCCCGCGAGCAATGTCGTTCTCAGTGATATTGAGTTTGCATCCAATATCAAAAAAGGAGAAAAGGATTCGCCCTTCTTCAAAAATACTCTCGAGGTAATTCCCAATGTTGACGGAGTGTTCGGCAACGGAAAGAACTGCTTCTTCTATGCCGAGGCGTACAATTTGCTGGCGAACAACGATATGTCCGACCTGACATTGAAGACGACGGTATTGAATGCAATCGGCAAGGAAGTGATTTCGCGCGAACGCCCCCGCAAGCGGAGCGGTGAATCGACAGTGCTTGTCGATAACATCGACGTCTCCAATCTCAAGAGCGGCACCTATACTCTGATGCTCGCCATCGACGATACAAGCAGGAAAACCCTGACAACGAGCTGGAAGAAATTCTTCGTGTTTAATGATGCAATGGGTATAGACTCAACACTGCTCGCACTGGACCCGACATTGGCTGTGACGGCCTATTCCACAATGCAGGAAACTGAACTTGATAAGGAGTTCAGGCTTTCACGTTGGGAGGCTCGTGACATTGAGAAGGACCAGTATGCAAAGCTGAAGGGTGTTGAACCAAAGCGGAGGTTCCTGGCGGATTTCTGGTCAAAACGCCCGGTTGGTGCACGTGAGGTGTATTTTCAGCGTGTGAACGCTGCAAACTCGGCGTACGCGAGCATGGGAATCGAGGGCTATCGCAGCGATCGAGGCAGAGTTCACATTACGTACGGTCCGCCGGACGACGTTGATCGCCATCCGAATGAGGCAGGAACAAAGCCGTATGAGATTTGGACGTACAACAATATTCAAGGGGGAGTGATTTTCGTTTTCGTTCAACGTCAGAACAGCGGGGACTACGAGTTGATGCATTCGACTCACCGCAGCGAATTGAACGATGAAAACTGGATGCGCTACGCCAGAACAAATTGAGTGTGAAGGGAGCGTGATGCCTGAAGCCGCCCGATGAAGGCGGCTTCTTTGTTATGTTCACATCGTCGGCGGTATCTTTTCTTGCCGGAGGTCAGCAACGGATCTGTCAGATTGTAACTTGGAATCGATTTATGTAAGTTAGCCCGAGCGTTTTCCCATGAGAGAGTACATCGAATTTTTTCTGTTCAGCTGTGTTGACCGGCTTGCCCGGAGGTTGTCATTCCGTTGGGCAGGAAGAATCGGAGCCTGGCTTGGTGGCGCTGTGTTTTCGGTAGTCGGCTATCGCAAAGAAGTCACGCTCGACAATCTGAGCAAGGCATTCCCGGAAAAGGCGGAAGAGGAACTTCAGAACATTGCGCGCCGCGCATACAGGAACTACGGTATCGCGCTGGTTGAATCGATGTGGGCAAGCGGCCAGTCTGCCGACGCGTTGAAGAAGGTCGTCCACGCAACAAATCCCGAAATAGTGCATAATGCCAGGAAGGCTGGTAAGGGCGTTCTGTTTCTCTCAGCTCATTTCGGTTCGTGGGAGTTTCTCTCGACAAGTGTGCCGCTTGTCTTGGGTCTCCCGTTCGGCATGATCGCTCAGCGCCAGCGCAATAAACATATCGACGCGTTGTTTGAAGCAAACAGATCCCGATTTGGAAATTTCATCATCGGCATGGGAACATCGACTCGCAAAGTGATCAAGGCCCTGGCGGACAATCACGTTGTCTTGTTACTCGGCGATCAAAGCGGTCCGAAAGAAGCTGTATTTGTCGAGTTCTTCGGCCGTCCCTCGGCAACGCATCGTGGCGCTGCGGCGTTCAGCCTTAAAACAGGAGCTCCGATTGTGATGGGCGTTCTCCTCCGGCAACCGGACGGCACGTACACAATTACGTTCGAGGAAGTGGATCAAAGGGGATTGGATTCGTCGTCTGAAGAAGATGTTACAGAACTGACACGCCGCCATGTAGCTATTCTGGAGCGGTGGATTCGCGCCAACCCGGACCATTGGCTGTGGATGCATAAACGTTGGAAACACACACCGTTCTTTCAGGCACAACAACAAGCAGAAGAGGTTCGTTAGTGCAGTCTCCCGGACGGATTCTCATCTTTCAAACAGCATTTACGGGAGATGTGGTCCTGACATTGCCGCTCATCCAGCACTTGCATGAAGCATTGAGCGGAGTGTTCATCGATATTGTAGCCGTGCCCGCGGCTGCACGGGTTCTTCGCGGACATCCGGCAATTCATAGAATAGTCGAGTATGACAAAAAGGGGAAGCAGAAAGGCCCTGCTGCGGCCTACTCGCTTGTCCGAAGTTTGCAGGAATCGCAATACGGCGTTGCCATCGTACCGCATCGATCGATACGCAGTGCGGCGATATGTTATTTTGCCGGAATCCCCCGCCGAATCGGTTTCTCAAAAAGCTCGGGCAGATTCCTCTTCACCGATATTGTGTCGTATCAGAAGGATCAGCATGAAGTGTTGCGGAACCTGAGCCTGGCAGAACCGCTGGATATCTTTCCGAAGGGTGATCTTCTGCCGCGTCTGTATCCCTCCGACGATGATAAGCGGGTAGTTGAAGCGTTGCTAAGTGCGAATCCTTCCGCAAGAAACAGTTCGACAGTGGCAGTAGCTCCGGGATCAGTGTGGGCAACAAAACGCTGGTTGCCGGAGCGATACGCCGAATTAACCGGGCGACTCGTACGTGAAGGATTGTCTGTTGTGTTGATTGGCGGAGAAGATGACCTTCCAATCGGCAACATGATTGAGTCAAATGTTCAGAGTGATCGGATTCTGAATACGATGGGGAAGTTGACGCTTCTTCAGTCTGCAGAAATGATTGGTCGCTGCAAAGTTGCGGTCACGAATGACAGTTCGCCAATGCACCTTGCCGTCGCTATGCGGACTCCGGTCGTTGCCATCTTCGGCGCGACAGTTCCCGAATTCGGGTTTGCGCCGCTGGGTTCACGTGACGAGATTGTTCAAACGTCCGGGCTGGATTGCCGGCCATGCGCGATCCATGGCGGGAACTCTTGTCCCATCAAGACGTTTGTGTGTATGAAGAACATTGCGGTTGAAACTGTTCTCGGCAAGGTTCATGCTCTCCTTTCCAAAAACAGGGTGGAAGTCGCGTGAGCCGGATTCTAAACGTGTCGTACGATGTTCCCGAACATGAAGTATTGAATGATGCTGCAACGGTTGTGTTGAATGGCGGAGTAATTGTCTATCCGACCGAAACTCTCTACGGGATCGGCGCAGATGCTACAAACCCGGCCGCTGTTGCGAATGTCGTTAAGGCAAAAAGAAGAAGTGACGAAAAACCGATTCTCGTTATCATTCATACGCGTGACCTGCTGAAGAATCTTGTTGCCCGAATACCGGACTCCGCCGAGCAATTGATGCAACGTTTCTGGCCGGGGCCTCTCACGCTTGTCTTCGAGTCTGCTCCCGGCGTGCCATACGAACTCACTCGAGGAAGCGGAACAATAGGTGTTCGTATTCCGTCGAACACATTCTGCATGGAACTTCTGGCCCGGTGTAACCGCCCTCTTACTTCTACAAGTGCCAACATATCAGGGGAACCTGTGCACCGGACTATTGACGAAATCCGCCTTGCTGTAACTGATGGAATTGATTTGTATATCGATGCCGGCACATTGCCTGAAAGCAAGCCATCGACAGTTGTCTCTGTTGTCGGAACAAAACCGAAACTCTTACGTGAAGGAGTCATTCCATTTGATGTACTTCAAGAAGTTCTTCCGATTGTTGAGATGTAGTATGCCCGTCAGGTACGCCCTTCTCTGTTTCATGTTGTGTGGCAGAGTGATCTTTGCCCAACAACCCGTCGAGCTTCAGCAGGCATTTCTTGATCTGACGAACGACGCCGTTGTGATGAATATCTCCGCTCATCCTGACGATGAAGACGGTTCCACGCTCGCATATTACCGGATGAAGTACGGTGTAAAGACATATTCTATTCTGTTCACACGCGGCGAGGGAGGGCAAAATGAAATAGGGCCTGAGTTGTACGAAGAGCTCGGCGTTTTGCGGACGGACGAGACTCATGAAGCAGGGACCATACTCGGCGCGGAAGTTCATTTCCTGAACCTGAACGATTTCGGATACTCCAAAACAGCGACTGAAACATTTCAGAAATGGGGGGGCGCGAAGGAGGTGTTGCGCAGGCTGGTGTATGTGATTCGCAAGTACCAGCCCGATGTTCTCTTTACAAATCACAACACAATCGGCGGACACGGCCACCATCAGGCTGTAGCGATTACCGCCATCGCAGCGTTCGATGCCGCAGCAGATTCAACGATGTTTCCTGAGCAACTTCAGCTTCCGGGAATGGCATGCTGGCAGCCGAAGAAATTGTTCTTCAGAAATTTCGGCGGGGCCGACCAGACTGCCGACGTCGTGAATCAGATTGGCGAAATAAATCCGGCAAGGGGAATTTCGTATCTCGACATTGCATCGGAGGCTCTTACCCGGCATAAAACGCAGGGAATGGACAGGGCCGATCTGCGACGCTTCACGAGAGGACTGAGCTTGTACAGGCTGATGCGGGCCAATAGTATGTATGGCAGGGACACAACGACATTTCTTGGAGGGATAGATGTGTGGCGTGATCCCCGATTGGCTTCCTTGCAGAATAGTAAGGCGTTATTATCACGGCTGCATCCCGAAATGAGTCGGGATTCGGTGCTGGAAATCGCTTCCCAGATCATGCGATTGAGTGCCCGGAAAATGCAATTGAGTTTTATTGCGCAGCGTGTCCTTTCCCACTGGCAGGAGAACCTCGAAGCACTTGTCACTCGACTTTGCGGTATTCATGCAGCATGGGAGTTTGCCGACACGGTTGTCGTTCCGACACAGAAAGTGAACAGCACACTTATTCTGCGCGCAACAGAATGTAAATTGAGCGAGTTTCGTTACTCGGTCACTGTTCCCCAAGGATGGGCAGTCAATGAAAATGCTGAAGCTGTTCCTGTTCCCTACAAAGGAGTATTGACGAAGGGGTTCGACGTTATTGTGGGCGATAACGCAACTCTCACACTCCCCAAACCGGTAGCCCAGTACAATTCGCTTGAATCGGAACAGACTGTGGCGTTGCACGCCCATGTTCTCGCAAACGGAAAACCGATAACACTGACACTGCGGCCTCGATTTGACGTTGCGCCATTTCAGGTGATGACGGTGACTCCGAAGGTTGCCCGCTTTTCATCCGATGAAGCAAAAAGGGGGAAAAAGTTTTCGTTTTTGCTTACCAACCATGCGCCACGAAAATCTGCCGGCAGAATTTCGGTGCAGATGCCTCCGGGTTGGCTTTCAGAACGGGCTTCGTACGAGATTCAGGGGGAAGACGGTTCGGCAACCGGTCAGTTGACGATTCAACCGCCGAAGGATGTGAAGCCGGGCGAGTACCGGTTGCGGGTAAAATCAGAATATGCATGGGATGATATAACGGCGAGAGTTTTTGACGTGAACGTAGAGAAGGGCATCACGGTTGGCATTATCAAAAGCTACGATACGACATTGGAGACTGCTGTCGAAGAGCTCGGCCTGAACTACAAACTTCTCGGTCCGGCTGATCTTGAAAAAGATCTTTCATCCTTTACAACAATTGTGGTTGATATTCGTGCGTACCTCGTCCGTGATGATTTGAAGAAGAACAATCATCGTCTTCTTGACTACGTTTACAAAGGCGGGCATCTCGTGGTGATGTATCACAAGGATCAGGAGTGGAAGCCGGAGTACGCACCGTTTCCGATCAAGTTGAGTCGTAGACGTGTCACGGTTGAAGAAGCTCCTGTCCAAGTTTTGCAACCGGAGCATCCACTCTTCAATCATCCCAACAAAATAACCGAGCAAGATTGGGAAGGTTGGATTCAAGAACGCGGAGTGTATTTCCCCGGCGAACTCGCGAAAGAATATGTTCACCTCCTTTCTTCAAGCGATCCTGACGAGCCGCCGCTCACGACGGGATATTTGCTTGCACACCACGGTGCAGGCTCATATATCTATACGTCGTATGTTTGGTATCGTCAACTTAAAGAGTTCAACGCCGGCGCCTTCCGGTGTTATGTGAATATGATTTCCTACCCCAAATACCGTTCAGCACCGTGAGAGCCCAGGCCCCCAGAATGAGCGAATTCCGATTGTCGGTGAGAATGGTTGCATGCATACTCTGTAGCGCCGGTGTTCTTCTGGTCACCGGCTGTTCAACTGATGCAGGAAAGCGGAAACTTGTTGTGTATTCTCCGCACGGGAAAGAAATGCTTTCGGCTTTCGAGAAGCAGTTTGAAGCCGGTTATCCTGATGTTGACGTGCAGTGGCTCGACATGGGATCGCAAGATGTCTATGATCGGATTCGGACGGAAAGGGTGAATCCGCAGGCCGATATCTGGTGGGGCGCGCCGCTCACAACGTTTGCGAAAGCCGAGGCCGAGAGTCTTCTCGAACAATACACGCCGAGGTGGGCAGAGTTTGTCGAGGCGGAAATGAAAAGTCCGGGCGATTTCTGGTACGGAACGTTTGCAACTCCCGAAGTGATCATGTACAACAATCGTCTCGTGCGTGATGAGGACGCTCCCCGTGATTGGGACGACTTGCTCGATCCAAAATGGCGGAATAAAATCATCATCCGGAATCCTGTAGCATCAGGAACCATGCGGGTCATCTTCTCGGCAATTATTCAGAAGGAAACAGCCCGAACAGGGAATCCAGAGGCAGGGTTCGAATGGCTGCGCAGGCTCGATGCAAACACGAAGACATACGCGGCTGACCCGACACAGTTGTATCTGAAGATTGCACGGGAGGAGGGACTTGTATCCCTTTGGAACCTGCCTGATGTTGTGCTGCAGAAGGAAACCAACGGCTATCCGTTCGGCTGGAATATTCCCGCGAGCGGCACTCCGCTCATTACGGATTGCATAGCAATTGTGCGCGGCACCAAGAACCGTGCTGATGCTGAACGGTTCTATGAATTTGTGACTTCGAGGGACGCGATGATTCAGCAAGCGTCCGAATTCTTCCGCATTCCCGCACGTACCGACATTCCGCGCAATGACTTGCCCGATTGGATCAGTAATCTGAATTTCGTCACGATGAAGCTCAACTGGCAGGAAATCGAAGCGAATGAAAGAGCCTGGATGAGGAAATGGGATGAAGAAGTGAAGGGCAAGGGAATATCACGCTGAACACGAAACACATCATGCATCTCCACAGGTCAACTCCGTGTCCCGAATAGCTCTTCATAACATCTCCCGGCAATTTGACGACACTCTTGCAGTTCACGAGGTGAGTCTTGAGATTGCATCGGGCGAGTTCTTTTCGATTCTGGGACCAAGCGGATGCGGCAAGACAACACTCCTGCGCATAGTTGCCGGCTTCGAACGGCCGACTTCCGGTACCATCTCCATCGACTCAAGAGATGTGACACAAGTTCCGACGCAACACCGCGGGATAGGGATGGTGTTTCAGAACTATGCGTTATTTCCTCACATGTCGGTGTTCGAGAATATCGCTTTCGGACTTGAAACAAAGAAGATGGAGAAAATGGCCATCAGAAGACGGGTTGAAGATATTCTTGATTCGGTACATTTGCTGGAGAAGATCGATGTTCCCGTCCCTCTGTTAAGCGGAGGAGAACAGCAGCGTGTTGCGGTTGCGCGTGCACTTGTCGTTGAGCCAGCCGTGCTGCTGATGGACGAGCCGCTGAGTAATCTTGATGTTGCACTCCGGTTGAAGACGCGGGAAGAAATCCGGCTGCTGCAGAAGAAAACCGGCATCACGACCGTGTATGTGACGCACGATCAATCGGAGGCGATGAGTCTTTCCGACAGGATTGCGGTAATGCGCTCGGGAAGGATTGAACAGGTCGGGACGCCTGCACAAATGTATGAAGCCCCGGCGTCTTCTTTCGTGGCGGAATTTTTGGGTGGGGCGAATGTTCTTCCTGCACGAGTATCTCGCTCCGAACAAAAAATCATTGCAGGCAAACTTGTGCTGTCGGCTCCCGCGACGTTTCTGGACGGATTTGGAGATGAGGATGCGACGCTGGTGGTGAAGCCTGAGGCAATCGTGCTATCTCCATCGGTTGACGATGGAGACGTTACAGCCGTGATTGTACACAAAGAGTATCTTGGATTTACGACGAACTTTCTTGCCCAGGTTGGCGACGTAACACTGCGTATCGCGTCGATGAGTTCCGAGCGTACGAAACACCTTCGTTCCGGTGATGCGGCCGGTATCCGGTTCGACTGGTCTCGCTGCACATTGCTTCCTCATGCCTGACACCGCATGAATAGGTTCACTATCAAACGATTGATTCCTGTTCTGTTGCTTGGAACCGTGTACGCGGGTTACGTCATCTACCCCCTTACAGAAACCCTCCGTGAAAGTGTGAATATCGGCGGTGCCTTCAGTGTGGCGAACTATGTCGATATTCTCAGGCCCGGAAATTCGGCTAACTTTGAAGCATTGTGGAATTCTGTTCTTGTTTCGATTCTCTCGGTGTTGTTCAGCGGAATTCTGGGGACCTTTCTTGCCTTCGTCCTGACGCAATTCACATTCCCGTTTCAAGGGTTGTTAAGCCGGCTTGCCGTTGTACCCATTGCTTTGCCGCCGCTCGTCGGGGTGATCGCATTTCTTTTTGCGTTCGGAGAAAGCGGAATCATCCCGCGCATAGTGCAGGAAGTATCCGGCTTGAGTGGAAGCGTAATTGCATTGGAGGGGTTCAGCGCAATTGTTGCCGTTCACACATATTCATTCTATGTGTACTTCTATCTGTTTGTTTCAACATCTCTTCGTCAACTTGAGGCGGCCCAGCTTGAGGCTGCGCAAACGCTCGGAAGTACAGCGCTGCGAACTCTCAGAGTGATTGTTCTGCCTGAGTTGAAACCGGCGTTGTTGGGTGCGGCGATCCTGACGTTTATGGCCAGCATGGCTTCATTCTCGGCTCCCCTGCTGTTTGGCGGCGATATGCGATTCATGACGTTGCAAATCTACAATGCCAAACTCAATGGTGAGCTTGATGTTGCAGCATCCCATTCAATGGTTCTTACAGCTGTCTCAATCTTCTTCTACATTATCCTCAAGATTGTCACTCCACGTGGATCGGGCGTTCGACGAAGCAAGGGAACGGGAAGGAGCGGGTTGGTATCATTGTCAGCTCCTGTGCGTCGAATGTTGATAGCCTGTTGCGTCGCATTGCTTGCGTTGGAACTGCTGCCTATAGCTATAATCATCCTGATATCATTTGCCAAAGAAGGCTCGTGGACGTGGCAAATTCTGCCTGCCGCGTACACACCGGAAAACTATCAGAAGCTCTTTGCCGATCCCTATGTGTTCGACCCTATCATCAACAGTTCGTTGATGAGTCTTGTCGCCGTTGCTGCGTGTATCCTTGTTGGTGTCGGCATCTCCTATGTGTTGGTGAAAGGGAGCCTTCGTCGCTTCCGGGATATCGGTGACGTTGCTGCAACTCTGTCGTTTGCGATTCCGGGAACCGTCATAGCCATCAGTCTCATTCTCGCATTCAATACGCCCGGTATTTTCACCGCTCAGAATGTTCTGGTCGGAACGTTCTGGATATTGCCGTTGGCATATTTCATCCGTATGTTTCCGTTTGTTGTCCGATCGACTTCGGCTTCGTTGGATCAATTGGACGATTCCTTGATCGAAGCAGGAGAATCGTTCGGTGCCGGGAGCTTCCGGCGGTTCCGGAAAATTGTCCTTCCCGGCATCTTGCCCGGTATTATTGCAGGGGCACTTCTTGTGATCATTACCGCGATCGGCGAGTTTGTTTCATCAGTCCTGCTTTATACCTATTCCAATCGACCTATTTCGGTCGAAATTCTTGCCCAAATGCGGACCTATAATTTCGGAGCGGCTGCCGCTTATTCTGTGTTCCTTCTGATGCTGGTTATGTTGCTTTCGGTGCTGGCAGGTTATATTGGCAAAGAGGGAAAAACTCATCCATCAAGTGTCAATATTTAGGTTGAACACAATCCCGTTTTTCGATACCTTTAGTGGCACTCTTCACGCACTTGCAGTTCAATTGGATACTTGTCCGCCTCCGGCGGAGAGCGTTGGCGAGAATGAGAAGAAGAGCATCAACAAAGCAATAAACAAGTTAAAGAGAAAAAATAGCTCAACCTTGCACTCGTAGCTCAATTGGATAGAGCGTTGGCCTCCGGAGCCAAAGGTTTCGGGTTCGACTCCCGACGAGTGCACAAACGATCACCATCTCATCCATATTTCAGGAGGCAGTTCGTTTTCGCCATGCTCAAAGCGCAAAAGAAGATTTCGAAGAAGCAACTCAAGCAGGATGCACTGCTGACAAATGTCGCCAAGATAACTTCGTTCTACGAAGATAATAAGCGAACGCTTGGCATTATTCTCGTCGCATTGGTGGTAGTGGTAGCCGGTACTCTTATCTATGCCAGAAATCAGGCAGCGAATAATGAAAAAGCCACGACGGCTTTGGGCAAAGTGCTTGAGTTTTATGATACGAACCAACTTCAACTGGCGATTGATGGGTCCGCCGAGCGGGGTATTGTTGGCTTGAAGTCCATTGTCGACAATTACGGCAGCACCGACGCCGGCAACCTTGCCAGGTTCTATCTGGCCGACGCCTATTTTCAGTTGCGCAAGTATGATGAGGCGCTCGAACAGTTTGACAAATTCAGCGGCAGCGAACAATTGGTCTCCGTATCACGTCTCACCGGAATGGCTGGTTGCTACGAGGCGAAAGGTGAGTATGAGAAGGCCGCAGAGCATTATGAAAAGGCGGCCACGAAGTATCCCAAAGATGTTGATGCAGCAGGAAACCTGAATCACGCGGCAGATAACTATGCGCGTGCCGGGAAGAAGGATCGTGCGCTGGATATCTACAAGAAACTCAAGAAAGAATACCCGACCACGCAATTCGGTCGTGATGCCGACCGCGGCATTGCGCGGCTTTCCGTGTGACTTTCTCTGCAAAGAACAATCCCGGCGACGGAACATGACACGCGGCCATCCGGCCGTTTGCGCTGAAGTTCTGTCGCCCTTGTTATTTTGGGCGGGAGTGCCAACATTGTACCGGGCAGTGCAACTTTTCCCGTTATTTGCCGAACAATCACGTGGCAAACCTTGCGCCGACCGCTGAGCAGGCACAGAACCATCATTAATGCCCGATGAAACTTCGCCGTATTTTATATCTCGCCGTTTCAGCTTCGCTTCTTCTCTTTGTATTTGTGATTGATATGATGAGAAAGAACGTGGAGTTGAACGTCATCGGGCTCCCTCTCGTTCGGGATCTTCTCATCATTGCATCGTTTGTTCTGATTTACCTGTACCTCGAAGCGAGACAAGTTCATCGGGCGCTGACGCCGATCAAGCGCATCGGGTTGATGATGATCTATACGGTGATCACGGGATTTGTCTGCCTTGTCATTTCTTTCATATCCGAAGATAATTTCGATCAGAAGGATTTTGCCCTCATCCCGCTCACGTACGGTCAGCTTTTTATTGCTACGTTTCTCTCGGTTCTTCTCGGCATCTTCACAATTCTGATGTTCCGCCTTGCACGCGGATTGGTGTTGTTCAAGCGCAAGCGGGGTACTGAGCGCAATTTTACCATCTTCATCGGATTTGCGCTTGCAACTGCCGTCTCGACAATGACGCTTGAGCCTCTCGAGTACAGCTTATTCACAAACATTCTCTTCGGTTTTGCGATACTGTTCGCCGTGCTCAACTCGTTCCGGCTTCCGTGGATTGTCTATCTGACAAAACGGGAGAAGATCTTCGGGTTGATTTACGGATTGATCCTGTTTGGTGTACTGATCGGGTTGAATGTGGCTGTCGGAATGGAACGAAGCCTGATCGGGAAATCGCTTCTGTATCATTCGTACCCGCTCAGCCGCTTCATTCTGCTGACGATGATCTTCTCAAACATCTACTTCGGAATGGCGTTCATCAGCACGCTGTTCCATTTGCCTACAGCGGAGGCGTTCGACAGAAAATCCACGGAGGTGACTTCGCTTCATAACCTGGGCAAACTCGTCACGCAGGTGTTCGACTTCAATGAATTGGTTGAAACGGTTACATCAATGACGCTTCAAGTGTGCGAAGCCCAAAGTTGCTGGCTTGAAATCATCCATCATGAACATGACCAGGATCGCAACGCAATCGGAACGAACGAGCTTGTTGTACACAGCGATGCAGTCGGGACGTACCATGTACAGTTGGCAGGCAGGAAAAACATCTCGCAACTGGAAATCAATGCACTGCTGCCGACCGGAGAGCGGACATTGCGCGACGAAGTCATTGAGGAACGAAAGGCCATTGTTGTTGACGACCTGGCGCGGGATACCCGGTTCCGGCGTCTTGAAAAATCAAAAGCGCCGATTGGTTCGATGGTTGTCGTGCCGCTTGTCTCACACGCCGGATTGATCGGTGTTTTGTATGCCACAAAGGGGAACGCCTACGGTTTTTTCAAAGATGATGTTGACGTAATTTCGGCCTTTGCCGATCAAGCAACTGTCGCGATCGAGAACTCACGTCTCATCAAGAAATCCATCGAGCGAGAGCGCTTATTGCGTGAGATGACACTTGCCCAGGAGATTCAACGAAGGCTGTTGCCGCAACGCCTTCCCTCATACGCGGCAATGGACATTGACGCGAGTTCCATTCCCGCCTTTGAGGTGGGGGGTGATTATTACGATGTTGTCGAACTTGACGACAACAAGTTTGGCATTGTCGTCGGTGACGTTTCGGGAAAGGGAATTTCAGCCGCCTTTTACATGTCTGAAGTAAAAGGCATTTTCCAGTCGCTCAGCCGTTTGTATCCTTCACCGCGGGAATTCATGATCAGGGCAAACGAAGCCCTCTCAAGCTCTATTGACAAACACTCTTTTGTTAGCTTAATTTATGCTGTTATCGACCTGGCCAGCGGCACGCTGACGTTAGCGCGTGCCGGACATTGTCCGCTGTTGCACCTTTCGGAGGAGAACGCTGCCTACCTTCGTCCCGGCGGAATGGGACTCGGACTTTCTAACGGAACAGCATTTGCACAAAGTATCGAAGAGAGTATAATCCACCTCAACCCCGGCGATGTATGCGTGTTCTATACCGACGGCATCACCGAGGCGCGGCGGGGCGACGACGATGAGTACGGGTATGATCGGTTGATGCACACGGTGATAGGATCGAAACAAGAGAGTGCTTCGGCGCTCAAGGAGCATATCCTGCACACAGTGCGGTCGCACGCCGACAAGCCGGAGAATGACGATGACATGACGGTGGTGGTACTCAAATGGCGGGGTGGGGGTTCACAGAAGTCTGCATGATTTTTTTCGGAGGAATCTCGAATGAATGAATTCAAAATCGCCCAGCGCGAGGCAAGCAATGTGAATGTGCTTGAGTTGAAAGGATATCTGGACGCGCACACCGCGCCGAAACTGGAGGAGGCGTTCCAGACTCTCCTGAAAACGAATCGCACGAACATTGTCGTCAACTGCAAAGATCTCTCGTATATAAGTAGTGCGGGGCTTGGTGTGTTTATGGCTTATATCGAGGATGTCCGCAACAAATCAGGGGACATCAAGCTGACGAATATGTCGAACAAGGTGTACAATGTGTTCGATCTGCTGGGCTTTCCGCTTCTGTACGAGATTTTCAAAGACGAGTCGGAAGCCGTGAAAAAATTCAACGACAAGAAATAAGGGCTTTCTGACGGCATTGCTGTGAAGAAACAAACCCTGAAAATAGAGAGCAAAACCGAGCAGCTGATCACTGTGCGCAACTTCGTTTCACAGGCGGCGTATGCGTCCGGGTTCAACGACGAAGACGTGAGCAAAATCGCCCTCGCAGTTGATGAAGCCTGCACGAACGTCATCAAGCATGCGTATCAGTATGACGCAAAGAAGAAGATCACAATAACCGTTGGCGATTCGAACGGCAACTTCGAGGTATCGATTGTTGACAGCGGCAAGCAATTCGATCCGAAGAGAATCAAACAGCCCGACATGAAGGAGTACCTCAGTTCGTACCGCCGCGGCGGGCTAGGCGTGTATCTGATGAAATCCTTGATGGACAAAGTAGAATACGATATCGAGCCGGGCAAACGCAATCAAGTCCGTCTTATTAAACAACTTCCCCGTTAACTCGTCTCCTCCGTGCATGGCAACGGCACGTCGCACATCACGTTCTTCCGCCTCATCCTCGTATGAGAGCTACTTCGAACACACCGCGTTGTTCGAGTTCAGCAAAGTCATCAACTCGTCGCTCGATCCCCGCTTCATCTACAGTCATATTCTTCTCACCATCATGGGGAAGATTTTGTCATCGAAGGGGATGGTGATTGTCGAAAAGGAATCCCGACACTTCAACGTCGTCATGGCGAAAGGATTCTCGCAAGATGTTGTTGGAACATCAATGCATATCCGGCAAATTCCGCCGTCCATTTTCCTTGTCGACAAAGTGAACGCGGCAAAATACCCGTGGGTGAAATTCTTCAAGAGACTCGGGGTGAAAATGCTGCTGCCGATGTACATGGCCGACACACCGATCGGGCTGCTGGCATTTGGCGAGAGATTTTCGAAGAAGAAGCTTCACTCAAGAGAGGTGACCTACCTTCGTTCGCTGGCGAACATTTCCGCAACTGCCATTGAAAAGAGCCGGACATTCGATGAGTTACAGCAAGTCAACCGGAAGCTGGATCGGAAGATTCAGGAACTGAACACGCTGTTCGATCTGAGCAAGGAATTCGGTTCGCTGCTTGATGCGGAGAAGCTGATCCGCCTGCTCGAGTTTTCACTGCTCGGTCAGGTTGGCGTCAACCGCTACATTATTTGTCTGCGACAGGGAAGTGATGTTCGGGTTGCCGCATCGCGGGTTGACGGCCCCGTGCCGCAGGCGGAATTGCTGCAGACGCTGTTCAAGTTGAAGGGGACGACACCCGTTACCAATCTTTCCGCGAGCGGAGTGCAGAACGCCCGCGATGTTCTGACGGGATTGAAAATGGCACTTGTTGTGCCGATGGGTTTGCAGGGCGAAAACAAAGGCTTGATGATTCTGGGAGAACGTCTCTCCGGAAATCCGTACGAGGAAATCGACTACGAATTCCTGACCTCGCTCGCAAATCTCGCTATCATATCTCTTGAGAATGCGAGACTCTTCAAAGAGGCGATTGAAAAGCAGAGGATGGAAGATGAGTTGCTGATTGCGCGGGACATCCAAAAGGGGCTTCTGCCCAGTGTACTGCCTTCAATTCCGGGCTTCGATATTGCAGCCGCTAATATTTCTTCGAAGCAGGTTGGCGGCGACTACTACGATGTCATTCCCGCCGACAACAACCGGCATGTAATTGCCATCGGCGATGTATCGGGAAAGGGAACGCCAGCCGCGCTGCTGATGGCAAGCATTCAAGCAAGTATCCGGGCGCTGGTGCCGTTGAATCTGTCGCTCAGCGAACTGACCGGCAGGGTTAACGACCTCATGTGTGAAAACACAGGCGGCAACAAATTCGTCACGTTCTTCTGGGGGTTCGTAAATCCTGTTGCGATGACGTTGAACTACGTGAACGCCGGACACAACTATCCGTACCTCATTCATGCCGACGGTTCCATTGACAGGCTTGATAAAGGGGGGATGATTCTCGGCGTGCTCAAGACAGTCATGCCGTACGAAGAGGCGACCGTGAAACTCAAGCACGGCGACCTGTTGTTGTTATTCACCGATGGCGTCAGTGAGGCGATGAGCCACGACTCGATGGAGTACGGCGAAGAACGCATCGAGGCTGTGCTGAAGAAACACGGCTGCGAACCGGCCCAACGCATCATCGACCTTCTGCATGAAGATATCATCCAGCATGCCGACGGGGCGCAGCAATCCGACGACATCACGATGATGGTGTTGAAGGTGGCATGATCTCGAAAACGCCGTGCTGTTCCGGCACAGTGTAGAATTCCGTTCATTATTTCATTACACAATATGGAAGGAATACTATGGCACACACCTACGAACAACTCAGCAAAATGACCGTTACCCAGCTTCGGGAGATTGCCCAAGGAATCGAGCACGAGGCGGTCAAGGGTTTCAGTACAATGCACAAGGAGAAACTCCTGCCTGCACTCTGCACGGCGCTCGGCGTTGAAGCACACGTCCATCATGAAGTGAAAGGCATCAACAAGGTGGCCGTGAAAGCCGAAATCAAGATGATGAAAGCAAAACGTGACGCGGCGTTGAAGGAAAAGAACTACACAGAGCACAAGCAAGCGCTGCGGAGAATCCACGACCTGAAGCGTGCATTACGGAAGGCGATAGTATAAAGTCGGCATCCGGCAGCTCCCTGACCGTGCAGCAAATGTTCTTTCACGCATCGGCCCGACAGTCTGTGCCGGTTCCGGCATTCCGGGAAGATTTACTCTTCACTAAGGAGAAGAAGCTATGTCCGGTTTCAAGTCGAGCGGGTACAAACGGGTCCGGTATTTTGAAGGAAAGATGCTCACTGTCGATGATCTCGCGACGGAACAGAATTATCATCGTGAGAAGCAGAAGTTGCACAACAAAGCATTGCACGGGGCAGGCATTGTTTCGGGTTTGGAAATCAGCGTCAAAGGTACATCACTCAGCGTAAACCCGGGCCTCGCGCTTGATCCCTTTGGCAACGAAATCCTTGTGCCCGGTTCCGTTCGTCAGAATCTACCCTCCGGAAAGAAGACTGTGTACGTCTGCCTTGCGTATTCCGAGCGCGAAACTGATCCCGTCCCTTCCGGGCAAAGAACCCAGTACAGCCGGACTGAGGAGGGATTTACGTTGTTGATCGAAACAGCGCCGGGGCAGGACTGCATACCCATTGCACGACTCGTGAAAACAGGCAACAGGTGGCGAACCGACAAAAAGTTCAAGCCCCCGCGAACAAGGTAGTCGTCGATCGGCGTGACTTTATCTTCTCCATAACCATCCAGGAAAGAACGAATATGTTCATCAGGATACTGAGTGTCGTTGCCGGTCTGTTGTGCTGCGCAACGCCCGGACTTGCACAGATAAGCCAGTCATCTTTCACCCGGGCCGACTCGCTGCGCGGCATGTTGACTCCCCTGCGTACCTGCTACGATGTAACGTACTATCATCTCTCGGTTAAGGTGGATACGGCAACACGCTCGATCGAGGGATTCACTACAATCAAGTTCAATGTTGTGAATGACTTTGATGTATTGCAGGTGGATTTGTTCGAGAATATGAAGATTGGCCGGATACTGTTTGAGGGGAATGCTGAACTGCAATACGAACGGGAGCATGCCGCCGTGTTTGTCCGCTTTCCGAGAAAGCTGAAGCGAAAAGGCGTGCATGAGATTACGATTCACTATTCCGGCACCCCTCAGGAAGCACAGAGGCCACCGTGGGGCGGAGGATTTACATGGGCACGCGACGGCGAGGGGAATACCTGGGTTGCCGTTACGTGCCAGGGTTTGGGTGCAAGCTCATGGTGGCCCAACAAGGATCATCAATCGGACGAGCCGGACAGCATGATGATCAGCGTGACGGTTCCTTCGAATCTCATGAATGTCTCCAACGGCCGCCTGCGGAAAATGGAAGATTTGCCGGACGGCTCGACCAGATACGATTGGTTCGTCAGTTATCCGATTAACAACTACAATGTTACGCTGAACATTGCCCGCTACGCCCGCTTCAGCGATGTGTATGTAAGCGGGAAGGATACGCTTACGCTCGACTACTACGTTCTTCCCGAAAATGTGGCCAAGGCCCGCAGGCAGTTCGAGCAGGTGAAGCCAATGATGAAATGCTTCGAACACTATTTCGGGCCGTATCCGTTTGTTCGAGACGGCTACAAACTTGTGGAGTCGCCGCATTTGGGAATGGAGCATCAGAGCGCCGTTGCGTACGGCAACAACTACTTGCAGGGATACAGGGGCAGATCATCATCCGAGGTGGGACTGATGTTCGATTTCATCATCATTCATGAAACGGCCCATGAGTGGTGGGGGAACAGCGTCACATCGAACGACATCGCCGATATGTGGATTCATGAGAGTTTTGGCGCGTACGCCGAAGCCGTGTACGTTGAGTGTCTGTTCGGGTATCATAAGGCGATGCAATACGTGAACGGAAAGAAATGGAATGTGCAGAACGACCGTCCCATCATCGGCACGTATGGCGTTCATCAACGCGGCTCCGGCGACATGTACGACAAGGGACAGCTTGTGCTGAACACGCTGCGGCACGCCATCAACAATGATTCCCAGTGGTGGGATATCGTGAAGAGCATTGCGCAGCGGTTCAGATACAGTTCTATCGATGCAGAGGATATTTTCAGGCTTGTCAACGAAAAGACGAAATCGGATTACACCTATTTCTTTGAACAATATTTCAAAAGTACAAAACCGCCCCGGCTTGAGGCAGCCTTGACCAAAAAGGGGGCTGCCGTTGAACTGCGCCACCGATGGGTTGCAGATGTAGAGGATTTCCGTATGCCCGTCAAAATCACCGCCGGAGCGGGTGAGTATGCCTTTATCCATCCGACGACATCGTGGCAAACGACCCGACTCGACAAGCTAAATCCACTGGAATTCCGTGTTGCAGAAGAGCAGTTCTATGTGGATGTGAGAGTGACTGTTCAATACCTGGATCCGGCCGGAGGGCACTGATTCTCCTAAACGCCTGAGCAATGCAAAGGAGCTGAATCACAGACGCCCTGCGCAAGCCGCCGCCAATCTCCCCCACGAAAAAACCGCAATCGAGCGTCAAATCGCCGCTACCGACAAGCAGATCGACGCCCTCGTCTATGAACTCTACGGCCTGACGGACGAAGAAATCAAAATCGTAGAAAGTACCCCGTAGGAACGTTCAGTTGAACGTCCCCACCAAGTGAAGAGGAGACTGGGAAGAGAGAATGGGGTTTAGGGCAGGCCGTGGGTTTCTTGTCAGATTTCCCTCCTCTTTGTAGAAGATTCAATCGACATTTTGCCAGAGCATCCCGATTCCCGCAGCCGTTCGGCTTTTGGTCTGCTTGGCATGTGTGTTGCTTATTTTCACACAGTTCGGATAGCCTTCAACAAAGCGTAGTACTATGTCAAGCTTTCATGCTATGATGTCAATAGGCGCCCTTGTATTGCTCACGACAATACTCATGGGTTACAATCAGCGCACCGCAATGTCTGCTCTTGATATCACCCGGGCAAAGGAAGCTCAGGCCATGACTGCGCTGGGTTCATCATACATCGAGTTTGCCCAGGGGTTGGCGTACGACAGGTATTCCGACACTGCATCAGTTGCCCCGGGCAACGCATCTCTTTTTACTCCCTCAGCTTCCCTCGGGCCCGACGGCGGTGCCGAGGATACTCTTACCTCGTTCAACGACTTTGATGATTTGAACGGATATCAACTCGACAGAACAGGCCCTGACGCTAAAGGGTATCGGGCATTGTTCAATGTTCGCTATGTGTTGCCGGGCGATGTGAATGCCTACACAAGCAATAAGACCTTTTCGAAACGACTTGATATCAAGCTCTGGAGAATCAATCCCCCGTTTCACGGTGCTGACAAGGCAGATACTGTCCGCCTTCACTATGTCATGGGATATTTCCTCTTTGAATGAAAAGGTAAAATGGCAACTGCATTAGATTTGCTCATTTCGATGTTCATCGGCATTGCCATTTTCGGAATCATCATTGCCGGAACCCGGAATGCTGCGGATGACTCCTCCTTTCAGCGTTATGAAACGCAAACCATGGAATCGCTGCTTTCGACAATGGAAGTACTGGAATCGGACATGCGGAATGCAGGGGCGGGAGTAGCGGATACGTTGCCGATGATCAGCCGCGCCGAGTTTTCTGAGGTGATACTGCATCAGGTTATCAAACGAGGTTCGGCAAAGGTGGATACCATCCACTACTCATTGGGTTCGACGGGCGAGTTATCGAAAACAGAAAATCCCAACGACAGATACCTGTACAGAAAGGTGAACAAGGAACCGGCTCTGCGTGTCGGGGTTGTAACGGAATTTGGGCTCCGCTATCTAACGGCGGCCAATGTCGTATTACCCGTACCCGTTCCAACTGATCGCCTGTCGGAAATCAATGCGGTTGAACTGACTATCGAAGTCCAGAGCATGAATGCACTTGAAAATGCCGCAGGAATAGAAGGCCCAAAACGCTATTCTGCTTCCCGTTTTGATAACCGAAGGTTTGAATCTAAAAATCTGAAACGTTAGGAGATTTCAATGCTCAGCAAAGCTTCGTTAATCATGGTAATGGGATTTGGCGCAATTATCGGCTACGTCGGGCTGAATATGGCCCGGAATGCGGGCACAGCCAACGACGGTAGCTCGATATACGCCGAGAAGGCAACATTGCAGAATCTCGCATTCACCGGAGCAAACATAGGCCTGGCAAACCTCTACCAGGATTCGCTATGGCGCGGGCCAGTAACACAGCAGGTTAATGTGAATGGAATAGCGGGAAGCTTCACGGTTCTTGCGGAGAAGGGAGCCTCAGGGGCACTCGTCCGCAGTATTTCCTCTTTGAGATCAATTGCAGGGCCTATGAGGCACGATACTGTCGAAATATCCTTCACGGAATTCGAGGAAAACAGCTTCTCGCTGTACGCATGGATGAGCAACAATGAAGGGAAGGTTTACTGGTTTACGGGAGACACAGTGCGGGGTGCCCTGCATTCGAACTCAAGCCTGAATGTTTCCGGCTATCCGGTGTTCATGGAAAAAGTGACGACTGCAGGTGACATTAAAGGGGATAAGACGAATGCACAGTTCAAAAAGGGATACAAGACCGGTGCTTCGCGCATTACATTCCCGAGTGATCTCTCGAGACTGGTGACAGCGGCAAACACGGGGGGGCGATACTACACACAGGCGGTTGAAGTAACGTTGCAACCAGGGTCAAGTGCTGCGGGTGACGGAAGGGCTATTGTGCGTTCGCTTTCAGGTACCGCGATCCATGACACCATCCGTGTTTCTGCTTCAGGCTTCAATGGGGTTATCGGAAGTTCCCAAAAAGTGAACGTAAAGGGAACACTCGACGGGAAATTGACGGTGTTTTCTCAACAAGATATCTGGATCCAGGACGATGTGATCTACGCAAGCGGATCCAATTACTCAACAGGAAACGACTTGCTGGGACTGGTTGCTGAAAGGAATGTTATCATCGCAAACAATCAAGCCAATGCCCAATTGGTTAAGGTACAGGCCAGCATCTTCTGCAGAAGCGGCTCCTTCTATGCCGAAAACTACCAGAACCGGCCAAAAGGTGTTCTGCATGTCCAGGGCTCCATCGTCCAAAATGATCGAGGGGCCGTTGGTACTTTCTCCGGCTCATCTCACTTATCCGGATTCTTGAAACGGTATACGTATGACCAACGGCTTGCCAACAACCAAGTCCGGCCGCCATTCTATCCGGGGTTCTTCGATCTGCGCCGGAGAATAGCAGGTTGGTGGATTGGGGGTGGAGGGGTAGAAGCCGGATGAAGTTCCATCCGGCAAAACTCACCTTGTGAGAGCAACGGGCGTTCAACTCGAGCAGAGGGCCGATAATAAGTGTATCGGCCTTTTCCTTTTTGCAGGGGAAAGGAAAGTTTGTACCTTTCGAGTGTGCCGAACTTGGCAATTGTGGCGATTGCTTCCTATCAAGGACAGAATTCACAACGCAATTATACCCATGCATTTCCCAAAGAGACAAAACCGCCTCGCCCGCGAAAAAAGTCCGTATCTCCTTCAGCATGCAAACAACCCCGTTGATTGGTATCCGTGGGGGGAAGAGGCATTCGCTAAAGCCCGGTCAGAGGGTAAGCCGATTTTCCTTTCCGTCGGCTATTCAACGTGCCATTGGTGCCACGTGATGGAGCGTGAATCATTCGAAGTCGAATCCATCGCCGGGATCATGAACGAACATTTTGTCAACATCAAAGTCGATCGCGAGGAACGTCCTGACGTTGACAAGGTGTACATGACGTCACTCCAGGCGATGGGTGAGAACGGCGGCTGGCCGATGTCGATGTTTCTTACTCCCGAGCTTAAACCATTTTTTGGCGGAACGTACTTCCCTCCCGAGAACAGATACGGCAGAATTGGATTTCCCGAATTACTGCAACGCATCACCCACGCTTGGAAGAACGAACGCGAACGGGTAGCGGAATCTGCCAAGAGTATTGCACAGTTTCTGCACGATTTGCCGACGGCAATGAAAGGAACAGAATCGCTTGACATCGCGTTGTTGCAGACTTGTTTCACCCAGGCAACAAGGAACTACGACACGCAGTTCGGCGGGTTCGGAGGCGGACCGAAATTTCCCCGGCCGGCGGTGTTCAACTTTCTGCTTCGTTACTTCAACCGCACGGGCGAACTGAAAGCTATTGACATGACCTGCCATACGTTGCGTCAGATGTCCAACGGGGGCATGTACGACCACATCGGCGGCGGTTATCATCGCTACTCCGTGGATGGCGAATGGCGGGTTCCGCATTTCGAGAAGATGTTGTACGACCAGGCACAGATTTGCATTTCACTGACGGACGCATACCTAATAACCCGAGACCCCTTTTTTGCGCGCCGATTACGTGAAACCCTCGCGTACGTGTTGCGAGACTTAACGGACAAGAAGGGTGGATTTTATTCTGCTGAAGATGCAGACAGCAGACTTCCGGATGCTATCGATGAAACAGGTGAGGGGGCATTTTATGTGTGGTCGAAAAAGGAAATAAACGATGCGCTCGGTCAGGAAGCAAAGATGTTCAGCTTCTACTACGGCGTGGAGGAAAGCGGAAACGCATTGAACGATCCGCAGCATGAATTCACGGGAAAGAACATTCTGTATGTTGCCAACACAGTTGCTGAAACTGCGGCCTTTGCCCGCGTGAGCGAAGCAGAGGTTGAGGCACGGCTTGAGCGTGCACGGAAGCAGTTGTTCGATATCCGGTCGAAGCGATCGCGGCCTCATCTTGATGACAAAATCATTACTGCCTGGAACGGCCTCATGGTCTCCGCATTTGCGCGTGCAGCGCAGGCGCTGAATGAGACGGCGTATGTGCAGGCAGCTGAACGAGCCGCAGCGTTTATTGCGGACACTCTCTACAACAAACAATCAAACACTCTCCTTCGCCGGTTTCGTGAGGGAGAAGCAAAGTTCGAAGCATATCTTGATGACTACGCATTCCTCATTCAGGGGCTGATTGATTTGTATGAAACATCGTTCGAGCCCCGGTGGCTTCAACAAGCAATGCAGTTGACGGAAAAGAAGATTGAGTTGTTTTGGGATGAAGGAGGGGGAGGGTTCTTTGATACAACAGGAAGGGATATCTCAATTCTGGTTCGTATGAAAGAACAGTATGATGGTGCCGAGCCAACGGGGAATTCTGTAGCAGCAATGAACCTGCTCCGCTTGTCCGCAATGACGGATAATCGTGATTGGCGTGAGAAAGCCGAACGAACGTTGAGGGCATTCGGCGATGTGCTGCAGAAGGCGCCGCTCGCAATGCCCCAGATGGCTGCGGCGTTTGATTTTTCAATTGATGGCGTAAAGCAGATTGTGCTTGCAGGAAAGCGGCATGATGAGACAACACGCAAGATGATAAGGGAAATCCACTCCCGCTATCTCCCGAACAAAGTCCTCATCCTTATTGATGAGGAAGCACAACAGATGGATTTCGGAAGTGCGGGCGCGTTTCTGAAATCCGTTTCGATGATTGATGAGAAGCCGACTGCATACGTGTGTGAGGACTTTGTCTGCCAACTTCCGACAACCAGCATCTCAGAAATGATCAAGTTACTTGAAAGAAGATCGAAGTAGAACGAACGAGCTTCACAAAGGAATTGCGGTGAACAGCAAAGCCGGAACGGCGTGTTCCGGCTTTCATTTTAGTGGATTGGGCGGTTGAGGGTCCACCCGGGTTTGCGTTTCTTCATCTTCTCTTCAGCAGGATTTGTTTTGAGTTGCTCTGCAAGTTGCCGGGCGAACGTGTCTGCCTGATTCTTGTCCAAGAACCAATCGGTGCTGATGCTCTTCTTAAACAGCAGTCTCTTTCGTTGAAGGCGAACAATCCAGGGCATTCCCTTCTCGTTTGCCTGCCTTGTTTCAATGATATAGTCGCCGATGGTTGTGTTCATGGGAGAAATCCGCGGGAATGTTATGTATATTGTGAACACAAAGTACGCAGAAGCACAGCCAAGTTCAACATCGGCTCTCTTTCGATGACGATTCAGATTACATCGGTGTTGTCCATTCCCGAACGTGAGGTAACATTCCGGTTTGCCCGGAGCAGCGGTCCGGGCGGACAGAATGTCAATAAAGTGGCAACGCGTGTCGAGTTGGTGTTCAACGTCAGGGATTCAGGGTCACTGACGAACGAGCAGAAAGAACGGGTCTTCGCCCGACTGGGTTCGCGCATCGATTCAGGCGGGAACCTTCACTGTGCATCACAAGAATCGCGGAGTCAATGGAGAAACCGCGAGGTTGTCGTTGAGAAGTTCGCGTCATTGTTGCGAAAAGCCCTCGCTGTTCAGAAGAAAAGAAAACCAACCAAACCCTCAGCAGCATCGCGGCATTCTCGCATCCGCAACAAGAAATCACACAGCGTGAAGAAGAAACTGCGGGGAAGAGTGAGCCCCGCCGGTGAGTGATGGCCATACTGCTCTTCTTTAACACGGAACTTCTTTAACACGGAACTTCGTCCGCTGCTTCAGTGTTCTTAGCGTGCACTGCTCTTTCAATTAAGACATCCATACGATGAAGAGGCTTCTCGGAACATTATTGCTGCTGTTTGCGGGTTCAATTATGCAGATTCATGCACAAACAGGAACCATCACCGGAACTGTTGTCAACCAGATTACACAGGAACCGTTGCCGTTTGCAAACGTCAGAGTTCTCGGAACACAACTCGGTGCTGCGACTTCAGTTGACGGCACGTTCTCGATCGCAGAGGTTCCGGTCGGGACGTATCAGGTTCAGGCATCGGTTGTCGGGTTCGCGCCGTTCATTCTGAGCGATGTGGTGGCAAGAGTGGGGAAACCCGCCGATCTGAAATTCCAATTGCAACCTACCGATATTGCTTTCGAAGAAGTTGAAGTGAGTGGGAGGTACTTTCAGAAATCGCCTGATGCAGCCGTCAGTGTTCAGCGGCTTTCCTATGAAGAAATTCGACGGTCGCCGGGTGGATTTGAAGATGTGGTGCGGGCCATTTCCGTCCTGCCGGGTGTTGCGCAAGTGTCGCCGGGACGAAATGATCTCGTTGTCCGCGGCGGAGCTCCGTCTGAGAATCTCTTTGTGGTGGACAATATTGAAATTCCCAACATCAATCACTTCGGCACGCAAGGCGCGAGCGGAGGCCCGCTCAGCTACATCAACCTGGATTTTGTACGAGAGACGGCCTTCTCCACCGGCGGGTTCGGTGCAAAATACGGAGACCGCATGTCATCGGTACTCACAATTGATTTGCGAGACGGGAGAAATGACAAGCTGGGAGGCAAAGCTACCATCTCTGCAAGCCAATTCGGCCTCAATGCTGAAGGGCCGCTTGACGACAACGGCACGTTCGTTTTTTCAGCGAGGCGAAGTTATCTGGATTTGATTTTCAAAGCAGCGGGCTTTGCGTTTGTTCCCGAGTATTGGGACTTCCTTGGAAGAGTCTCGTACAGAATCGACAACACCAATCGATTGACGTTTCTGGGTGTCGGGGCTATCGACGACGTGAGTTTCTTCAATGATGATGCAACCAAAAGATTCGACAACTCACGCGTACTCGGCACGGCGCAGCGGCAATATGCGAGCGGAGTGAGTTGGATTCGCCTTTTTGGCAACGGCTTTTCAACTGTGACGCTTGGCCGCAGTTATGTGAACTACAACGGAGTTCAACGCGATTCTCTTCTCGTCCCCTTCTTTACTAATCGCTCAAAAGAAGGGGAAACAAGTCTCCGCGGCGACGTTGTGTTGCAACTGCCGCATTCGGAACTATCATTTGGTGCACAGGTGCGCTACATCAATTTCAAAGCAAACCTTGCAATACCGGCATACATATCAACTTTTGGAGATACGCTCGATGTTCTGGTGAATAATTATGCAGAAACCGGTCATAAGATCGGAGTGTACGGACAGTACTCGCAACGGGTGACGAGAAATCTTCAACTGACCGCAGGTGGAAGATTTGACTATTTCAACATGATCAACAAAAAAACATATCTTTCACCTCGGGGCTCCATCACGTATGATTTTTCAGATCTTACATCAATCAGTGCCAGCGCCGGGATGTACTATCAGAATCCGTCGTACATCTGGTTGGTGGCGAACCCTCTGAACAAGAATCTTGAAGCTACTCGTGCCGACCAATTTGTTCTGGGCGTGGAACATTTGCTGCGGGCCGATCTGAAGCTGCGCGTTGAAGGATTCTACAAGAACTACAGCAACTACCCTGCAAGCGTGACGCGGCCGTATCTTGTTCTGTCCAACACAGGCGGAGGGTTTGGCGGATCCGATGAGAACTTTGCTTCGTATGGACTTGACCATCTGGTGAGCGGCGGAAGGGGACGGTCATACGGCGTTGAGTTCCTTCTGCAGAAGAAGCTGTCGGAAATACCGATATACGGACTTGCAAGCCTGACACTAAGTTCAGCACAATTTAGCGCGCTTGATGGTGTTGAGCGGCCGGGTGCCTTTGACCAACGCGTTATCTTCAATGTGAGCGGTGGCTATCAGTTCAATGAGCGGTGGGAAGCGAGCGTGAAATTCCGTTTTGCCTCCGGCAGCCCGTACACGCCGTTCAGGCAAGACGGAACGCAGAACGCTGCTGAGTACAACTCTTCCCGATTGAAGAATCTCCACAGCCTTGATATACGGGTAGATCGTCGCTGGAATTTTGCGAACTGGGACTTGATTGTGTATCTCGACATTCAGAATATCTATAACAACAAGGCAGTCAGCCAGATTCGCTGGAATGCGCGTGAGCAGCGCACAGAAGCGAATGAAAGCATTGGAATTCTCCCCTCCATCGGAATCAGTGCCGAGTTGTAGCAGCCTGCTCGGCAAAGAGAGGTGCCATGAGTTGAATCGTTGCACCCTCAAATCATTTCCCATATATTAACTGCGGGTACCAGCAGCCTACGGATACCTGTTCTTCTTACTTTCCCAAAAACACAAGCAGCGGTACATTGAATGTAAAGCGATGAACGATCAAGGACGTTTCAGCGCCTCCTGAATACATATGTACGCTCTGTTTCTGCTTTTGCATTCTCGCACACATTATAAGGGTCAGAACCTTCATGAAACTTGACAGTTTTCTTCACGCACTTCTTCCGAAGGACGACAAGTTCTTCAGATATTTTGAGAAGGATGTTCAGAATCTCCACCAGGCGGCAAAGATGTTCAGCGAACTGATGTCGAACTCAATGTCCAAAGAGGAACGCGCACAAAAGATCCGCCGCATCGAAGAGTTCGAGCACAAAGGAGATGAGATAACACATCAGATTTTTTCCGAACTCGGATCAACGTTCATCACGCCATTCGACAGGGAAGATATCCATGCCCTTACCTCAAAACTGGATGATATTCTCGATTACATACAAGGGGCGGCAAACCGGATTGTGTTGTACCGTGTTGATATCATTCTGCCGGAAATGGAGCGACTCGCCAGTTTGATCTATCAGGCTGTGCAAGAACTGAGCATGGCCATCCACCATCTGCGTGATTTTCAGAACGAACCGAGTATTCGCGAAAATCTTGTGAAGATCCACAGTATTGAAAATGAGGCGGACGATCTATTCGAGCGAGCAATCGCTAACCTATTTGATACCTGCAAGGATCCGATCCTTCTCATCAAAAACAAAGAGTTGATCGTCAGTTTGGAAACGGCAACGGACAAGTGCGAGGATGCCGCAAACGCCATTGAATCCATTATAGTCAAGAACTCCTGATATGCTGACACTCGTCATTATCATCATCGGGTTGGCGTTACTGTTCGATTTCCTGAACGGCATGAACGATGCCGCCAACTCCATTGCGACAATTGTTTCGACGCATGTTCTTTCTCCGCGCCTTGCGGTATTGTGGGCGGCATTCTTCAATGTGGTGGCCGCATTCGGGTTCGGTGTGCATGTTGCCAATACAATCGGCAAGGGGATTGTGGAACTTTCCGTTGTCAACGAGTATTTGATTCTCGGTGCCTTGATTGGCGCCATTGTGTGGACGCACATATGTACACGTTTCGGACTGCCCATCAGTGTGTCACATGCACTAATCGGAGGCTTGGCCGGTGCAGGTCTTGCAAAAGGAGGCATTGGGGCACTCGTGATGGGAGGACTAATCAAGGTGTCGTTGTTCATTTTCCTTTCACCGCTTCTCGGACTTATCATTGCATACTTCTTCATGGTTGGCGTAACGTGGCTGTCCCGGAAATCATCCCCGCACAAGGTAGACCGGGTGTTTCGCGTTGGCCAGTTGATATCGTCCGCTGCGTACAGTCTTGGTCACGGCACGAACGATGCACAAAAGACCATGGGCATCATTGCTCTCGTTCTATACACTTCAGGTTACCTTGGCAATGAGTTTTATGTGCCTGTATGGGTCATCCTCTCTGCTCATGCTGCAATTGGGCTTGGCACGTATATGGGAGGGTGGAAAGTTGTCCGCACGATGGGCATGAAACTGACACATCTCAGGCCCATTGGCGGGTTTTGTGCTGAAACTGCAGGTGCATCGGTCCTTCTGGGAACTGCGTTGGCTGGGATTCCTGTGAGTACGACACATACGATAGCCGGCGCGATTATGGGTGTTGGATCTACAAGACGCTTGTCTGCTGTGCGATGGGGGATTGCGGGAAAAATAGTCTGGGCGTGGATTCTTACCATTCCGGCATCTGCAACAGTTGCTGCCGGCGGATATTTAGTTGTTGAGGCGATTCATCAACTGCTCAGTTAGGTAAAAAAACAGCTTGAACTTCTTTTCTCTTTTGCGTATCATGAACACGAATTGCAAAACAATTCCGCGATAGCTCAATGGTAGAGCATGCGGCTGTTAACCGCAGGGTTGCAGGTTCGAGTCCTGCTCGCGGAGCCAGAAGCTCCGGTTCCCGACTTCGTCGGGACTGGAGCTTTCGTATTCTATGGGCCAATCCTCGTTTTGTTTCACTTCTTCCCATTTCCTTTTTCTGTCCCGTCTCCTCTGAGTTTGTATGTGATTTCCACCGTCTTCTCGCCCTGCTTGACAGAACATCGAATCTCCTCGGCATATCACATTCAAGAGGTTGCGTTTGGTTTCGGCGGTGAGGCTGAGCAAATGAATGCGTCAATAAGTGACATTCTTCGAACGCCCGTAAGCCCTTTGCGAACCGGTCTGCCAGAACAATAGATGAAATTGTTGCGGCAGACGATTTCATTTGACTAACGACTCCCCCCGAAGTATATTTAGACGGAATTTTGAAAGCATCGATTTGCCGATAGTATGCCGGTCATGAATCGGCCACTCTGGGCGTCTCTTCTGTAGTATTTTCATAGTCACATTTCACGAGATGTATGCGTGCAACGGTAATTTGTATCGCTTTATGGAGTGCTACGGCTCTGGTGCCGGAGATGTTAGGCGGACTGAAGGACAATCTCACCGGAGGAACCTCTGTGGATACTCTGGGCAGCGGATGCTTGAATTTTCCGTTCCCTCAAAACACCACCTTTCCGTTCGGTATCATGCCGAACGGCAGCGATCATGCTGTGGCCCATCAATCTTACCTCGCATGGAAGAACAACTACGTAACAACCGATGGGGCCTGCGGTTTCCGCAGGGTAGTGTTCAACGACATGCATACAACTTACTCCGAGGGAATAGGATACGGGATGCTGCTTGCTGTAAATGCCGGGGATCGGGAATTGTTTGATGATCTGTTCGGATACTACAACAATTTCCTCGATCATAACGGACTAATGCACTGGTGGATTGGCAGCAACTGTCAGGTTATCGGGATTACGGCGGCAACCGATGCGGATCAAGATGTGGCGTTTGCACTGCTCCAAGCTCACCAGCAATGGTGCAGCGAAGGGGCAATAAATTATCTGCTGAGCGCACAAACCATCATCGATCGGCTGTACGCCTACACTGTTGAAGCAGGCACGTATGTTCTCAAGCCGGGAGATAATTGGGGGGGCTCGCATGTGACGAATCCTTCGTATTTTGCTCCGGCATACTACCGGGCATTTCGTGAGGCGACAGGCAATACAGGATGGGATTCGGTTATCACAAAATGCTACGAGATTCTGAGCAACGCAGCGCATCACACAACAGGTTTGGTACCCGATTGGTGCCAGGCGAATGGTCAGCCGGCAAACGGGTTTGCGTACTACTACTACTACGATGCAACACGAACACCGTGGAGGATTGCACTTGATTACCTCTGGTATGGAGATCAACGAGCTTACGACTTTAGCACGAAGATCTCCGATTTTGCACGAGGGATTGCTGCCCCGAACATACTTGAAGGATATCATCTCGACGGAAGTCCGCTCAACTGGTCGCACATTAATGTGTTTATCGGTCCGTTCGGTGCGGGCGCAATGGCTACGGATAAAACGTACCAGGCATTTTGTGATTCAATGTACAACGAGAACGTAATTACTGTCCCAGGGTTTATTCCGGGCAATTATTACAACTACAGCTTGAGAACGCTAACGCTGTTTCTGCAGACCGGAAATTTTCTCAATCCGAACGAAATGCCGTTACCGGTACAACTCGCATATTTCAGAGGGAGCGTTACTCTGCCTGGTAACCACGCATACCTTGAGTGGGGAACACTCTCGGAACTGAATAACTATGGATTTGAGATTCAAAAGAGGCTTCTGTCGGAGCCGGCGTTCTCAACACTACCGAATGGTTTCATACCGGGGCACGGTACGACTCTTGAGCCGCAATTCTATTCATTCATGGATTCTGAAGCCATAACGCGTCCAACATACTACAGGTTAAAACAAATCGACCTTGACGGCAGAGTTCATTTCACTGATGCGATATTGGTGGAGCCCTCAACATCGGTGTACGAAGAATCCGTTCCGCCTGCGTTTTCACTTAATCAGAATTATCCGAATCCATTCAATCCCTCAACCCGGATTCGGTTTGCCATTCCGACAGACGCCAACGTTAAGGTGAGTGTGTACAACTCCCTCGGACAACTCGTGGCTCAACTTGTGGATGAAGTGATGCCTCTCGGCCATCATGAGGTCGTATTTTACGCTGATGGATTGTCGAGCGGGGTATACTATTACACCCTTAGAGCCGATGGCCTTGTAGCATCCAGGAAATTCATTCTCGTCAAATAGCTTCACGAAACCCGGTTCGTAAGATGAAATCGCCACACTCTGCTCTCTCTCTCTCCCCGCAATAATGTTTAGCAGTTCTTGACAACCCTCTCATCTACGTGTATATTTCAGCGCGAGACAAGCCTGTATTTATAAACACACATCAATACCTTTCGCGGAACTTGGAATAGGGGGAGCGTGAACCCACTTCGATTTGTAGAGAGAATCCTCTTTCTTACGGTTGTGAGTGTCGGTTCGTTATGGGCACAGCAATCCGGATTATCCGACACGCCGGAATGTCACAACTATCCGTTCCCGCAAAATGTCATCTATCCGTACGGTCTGATGCCGGCGGATCGTAATCATCTTCACGCTCAACAATCATATCTTAGCTGGAAGAACAACTATGTCACAGCCGACGGAGCATGCGGATTTCGGCGGGTGCTGTTCAACGACATGAGTTCGACCTATTCTGAGGGTATTGGGTACGGAATGTTGCTCGCCGCCAACTTTGATGATCAATTACTATTCGATGATCTTTGGCGTTACTATGTTGCCAATCTTGATCAATACGGATTGATGCACTGGTGGATTGGCAACAACTGCCAGGTGTTGGGCATCAATGCCGCAACCGATGCCGACGAGGATGTTGCATTTGCGCTTTTGCTTGCAGACAAGCAGTGGTGCAGCACCGGCCCTCTCAACTACAGGCAACTCGCAATCACACAAATCAATCGCATCTATCAACGCCAAGTTGAACGCAACACGTATGTGCTGAAGCCCGGCGATACGTGGGGAGGTTCGAACGTGACAAATCCTTCGTACTTTGCTCCCGCATACTACCGCGCATTTCGCGAAGCAACAGGGAACGCGGCGTGGGATTCGGTGATTACGAAATGTTATCAGATTCTGAACAACGCCGCACACCCGACAACCGGACTGGTGCCCGACTGGTGTCAGGCGAATGGTCTGCCTGCAAGCGGTTTTGCCTATTATTACTACTACGACGCAACAAGAACCCCGTGGCGGATTGCACTGGATTATTTGTGGTTCGGTGATCAGAGGGCAAAGGCATTTTGCGAAAAAATCTCCTCATTTGCCCGCAACATCGGGTCCATCAATATCGGTGAGGGATACCAGTTAGATGGAAGTCCTATGGGATCGGCGCATATCAATGTGTTTGTCGGTCCGTTCGGGGCCGGTGCAATGGGAACGGGTTCGACATTTCAGGCTTTCTGTGACTCGGCCTATCAGGACAATGTTGCGACTGTGCCGCCGTTCGTGAATGGCAACTACTACAACTACAGTCTGCGAACCCTCACGCTTTTTCTTCAGACGGGGAATTTCTTCAACCCGTTGGCGGACCCGGTTCAGATACCGGCAACCCCGTCATTGGTAAGTCCGCTCAACGGTTCAACTGCTAACCCAACTTCTCCTGTACTGACGTGGCATGTGGCCGCCCGGGCGACGAGCTACAGAATACAGGTTGCGGAAGATTCAATGTTCACGTCAATAGTGCTGGATGATTCGACTCTTGTTGATACAATCCGGGTTGTTCCGGGATTGTCGAATGCATCCGTGTACTATTGGCGCGTTAGGGCAAAGAATCATGTTGGATGGAGTGAATTTGGGGCCTCGTGGAAGTTCACAACAATCCCTCTGCCGCCGGGTACTCCAGCATTGAACTTACCCGCCAACGGAGCAACAGGAGTAACGACATCCCCTATTCTTTCATGGGACAGCTCGCTGACGGCAACGTGGTACCGCGTTCAAGTTTCAAGCGATTCGTTGTTCTCAAGTCTTGTCGTTGATGACTCCACGGTCTCAGCAACCTTCTTGCACATCGGGCCACTGGAGTATCTGACAACATACTATTGGCGTGCAAGCGCCCGCAACGAAGGGGGCTCGAGTTCGTTCTCGGAGGCATGGCGTTTCACGACTACGCTCTCACCGCCTTCACTCATACTGCCGCCCGACAGTGCCGCAGGAGTCTCGACAAATCCTCTGCTATCATGGGCTTCAGTGCCGGGCGCGCTTCTGTATCATGTGCAGGTTTCGCTGGACTCGTCATTCAGTGCGGTAGTTTTTGATAGTGTGGTGGTCGGCGAAACAGAATGTTATGCAGTCGGACTTGAGAATTCACTCAAATATTTCTGGAGAGTGAGAGCAAGCAACACGGAAGCTGTTGGAGTTTGGTCGGATGTATGGAAATTCACAACGATCCCTCGTTTGCCGGACCAGGTCGTGCTTGTCGCTCCGCCGAATGCAGCGATTATAACATCCGACAGTGTGCAATTTCTATGGCGTGCAAGTCAACCGGAAGTTGAATTCTATTGGTTTGAAATAGCAAACGATTCAACGTTTGAAGGATCGAAAATCGACTCAACACTGACCGATACAATCCGCGTGACCCGCGGTCTTCTGAATCATTCCTCGTTTTGGTGGAAGGTACGATCGAAAAACGCGGCTGGGTGGGGAGAATTCAGCGATGTTCGGAAGTTCAACGTCGTGACCACGGGCTTGAGCACGGCGTATTCCGTTCCGGAGGAGTTCGAGCTTGCGCAGAATTATCCGAACCCGTTCAACCCTGCAACAACAATCAAGTACGGTTTACCGCGGAACTCGCACGTATTCCTGTTTGTGTTCAATACGCTTGGTCAGGTTGTGGAAGAGATGGTAAATGATTATCAGCAAGCGGGTTATCACGAAATCACCTTCCGAAATACTCACCTGGCAAGTGGTGTCTACTACTATCAATTGCGTGCCGAAGGAGTGATTCTGACAAAGAAATTCGTTCTGATCAAGTAGCCGAACAATACCCTTCTCTGTGTACCGGAAACTCTGTGACATGAAACAAATGCCGGGCACTGACTTTTGCACACAATACTGCTGTTCGGCATTTAATAGTTTCGTACGCACGACAACATCGAGATGACCACGTCAAATACGCCGCTTGTTTCAGTTGTTATTCCAGCCTACAACGCAGAGAGATTTATCGGCAAAACTCTTGAATCGATTTTGTTACAGACCTACCCTCACTTCGAAGTTCTTGTTGTTGACGATGGTTCAACCGATGGTACTGCCGATATAATCAAATCATTTGCCGTTCATGATTCCCGTTTTCAACTTCTCCAAAAAACAAACGGAGGGGTGGCGACAGCACGCAACATGGCGATCCGCAACGCATCAGGCGAGTTTATTGCCCCATGCGATTCCGACGACGTATGGTATCCGGACAGATTGAAGGCGCAGGTTGAGTGTATGATGCAGTCGGATGAGTCTGTCGGACTCGTTTATTGTTGGTCAAAAATCATTGACGAAGATGACCAGCCCATTGTTGACATTACGCACTCTTACGAAGGGAGAGTATTTGCCGATCTTGTCTATTCAAACTTTCTTGGAAACGGCAGTTGCGCTCTCATCCGGCGGAGTTGTTTTGATGCAGTGGGGGAGTATAACGGTGCTACGACACCGTGTGAGGAATGGGACTTGTATATCAGGGTTGCCGAACGGTATGAGGTTCGGCTCATTCCGACTATTCTTGTTGGATACAGGGAAGTGCTGACGAGCCTGTCCGCAAACCACTACCGGATGGAGGGCGCTTTTGCATCGCTGCTGAGGGAGATTAGAAATCGCCACCCGCAAATTCCGAGTTCGATACTCCGGGTGGCGAAAGGTTCATATTATCTGTATCTCACAGGCAAGAGCAATCGTCGCAGCCGGTACGGCACATCGCTCAGGTATTTAGGGGTATGTCTCTTTTCGGATCCATTGCGATTGCTTTCATCCGAATTCCATTCTACCCTTGCAAAGGCAATCGTCCGGTTTCTTGCTCATCCCGTAACATCCAGGATCTGGAAGGACGATCGCATGTGGCGCACGATGAGGCGGAAACTTCATGTGCCTGTTGCAACGCAAGAGAGTAATGAAGCAGAGAAGGAAAAAACGTCCGCCACAGAAACTCCTTTGCGCCTGTTTGACCGCTTGCATAACTCACGCATGAAACGATTCAGAGATGAAGCAAATGCCGTTTTGACCGCTGACAGGCAGCAGGCACACGGGAAGTAAGAACGGCTCCAACGTGCAGAAGAATCCAAATTCCTTTTGATAATCTGATGACATTCAAACGCTTTCCATTTCCGAACTCAAGAATTCAACGGGTAGTCTTCCTCATTGTGTGGATGGTGTTCATTTTTGTGAGTTCCACCTACTCTCAATGGATGAGCAGAACGAGCGGAAGTACAGATCCGTTCTCAGCCGTGACAAACGCCGGTGAGGGCCGTTGGTATGCAGTAGGGGCACGAGGGCTCATCGTCTGCTCGGAAGACGGCGGTGTTACATGGAGCAAGCAATCAAGTGGCACAAACAATTGGCTCAGTTCGGTCAGTTTCGTTGATGAGAATACTGGTTGGATTGCGGGATGGAATGGAACAATCCTCTCCACCTCCAATGCCGGCGGGAGTTGGCTCAGCCATAAAGGAGTGATATCAAAATCGCTGTACGGCGTCACCTTCTCTGACAAGAGAAACGGTACAGTAGCAGGTTTTGAGGGAACGATTCTTCGAACCAAGGATGGTGGCGTAACCTGGGTGGAGCAGTCAAGCGGAACAACGGCAAACCTGCGCGACATATTCTTTTCCGATAGCGTCACGGGTGTTGCCGTCGGATCAGAAGGAACGATTCTTCGCACAACCGATGCGGGAGAGACATGGACCCCGCAGTCATCCGGGAAAACGACGCTGCTACACAAAGTTCGTTATGTCAACACGAGCTTTGGAACTGCGGTCGGCGAAGCGGGGACAATTCTGATCACGACAAACGGGGGAGTTGATTGGCAAGAGCGTTCTGCCAACACTACGTCGGATCTTTGGGATGTGTACTTTACAGACGAAAAAACCGGCTTCATCGTAGGCTCTAAAGGAACACTGTTGAAGTCGACTGACGGCTGTACTACTTGGGCAAAACAGTCAGCCGGAACGGAAAGTGACCTACGTGGTGTATCGTTTGCAACTGCTGCGATTGGTGTTGCCGTGGGCGTTCAGGGAACCATCCTCCAGACACTGAACGGAGGGGGTTGCGAGAATTTTCCGTTTCCTCAGAATCTTTCATACGAATACGGCATTATGCCGCTGCAGCGCAATCACGCGGTTGCTGAAGCATCGTACATAAGTTGGAAAACCAACTATGTGACATCGCAGGGTGCATGCGGTTATCGGAGAGTCTTGTTCGACGATATGCGTTCAACAACGTCCGAAGGAATCGGATACGGCATGTTGTTGGCTGTTACGTTCGGCGATCAGGCACTCTTTGATGATCTGTGGTCGTACTACCAGAGATTCCTGAACAAGAGCGGATTCATGGATTGGCATATTAGTGACAGTTGCACAATTTTGGGTTACGGCGGCGCAACCGACGCTGACGAAGATGCAGCGTTTGCATTGTTGCTTGCAGACAAGCAGTGGTGCAGCGATGGCAGAATCAACTATCGGGAGGATGCGCGTATTCTGATTGAGCGGATTTTCAAGCATCAGGTTGAACCGGAGACGTTTGTTCTCAAGCCGGGAAACGGTGCGTGGGGTGGATCGCATCTCCTTAACCCATCGTATTTTGCCCCCGCATATTACCGGGCGTTCGAGGCTGCAACGGGCAATTCAGGTTGGTCGAAGGTCATCGAGAAATGCTATGAAGTCTTGAGAAACGCTGCCCATCCCCAAACCGGCCTTGTGCCGGACTGGTGCAAGGCAGACGGATCGCCGGGACAAGGACGCGAGAACAATCATTACTATTTCTGGGATGCAACAAGAACGCCGTGGCGTATAGCCCTCGATTATCTCTGGTATGGGAACGATAAAGCGCGGCAGTTCTGCTTGAAGATTGCCGGATTTGCGCGAACAATCGGCGCAGCAAATATCGCGAACGGGTATTTGCTTGATGGCAAGCCGATGGGGCCGGAGCGCAACAGCATATTTGTCGGCCCGTTCGGGGCGGCTGCAATGGCAGCGGGCGAAACGTATCAAGCATTGTGTGATTCACTGTATCGCGAGAACGTTCTCCGTGAACCTCCGGCTGCGGGGAATTACTACAACTGGAGTCTGCGCACGCTGACCTTGCTTCTCCAAACGGGTAATTTCCGCCCTCCTGACCTGTTCCGACGTCCATAGCGGAGTTGCTTGCTGTGTAAAAAATTGCTACAATGTCTGTGGCAATACGCCGTTATATATCTCTCTGCAACAAAAACCTCCGTTCTTTCACACCCTGCATCGGATTGCAGGTACCGACCTGTGAGTGAAGAGATTTTCAACGTTTCCTCATCTCCATTTTCTTTCTCCGTCCTGTATCCACAACCACCCGGCTGATGTAAAGCCCTTGGTACGCCTTTCCCATGCGGGGCATAACGGAAACATGCTTAGCCGAGGAATGATCTTTCATGTACAACTCGATTGTCCTTGTAAAACAGGTACCGGATACGACTAACATCTCCGGTCAGGTGATGAAGGAAGACGGAACAGTGAACCGTTCCAAGCTTCCGGCAATCTTCAATTTTGAAGACAGGGTTGCCCTCGAATTCGCCCTTCAAGTCAAAGACCGGTGCGGCGGCAAAGTAATTGCCGTTACGATGGGCCCGCCCCGAGCATCCGATGTTCTCCGGGAATGCCTGTACATGGGAGCCGACGAAGCGTATCTCATAACGGACAGGAAGTTCGCCGGAGCCGATACATTGGCAACGTCGTATGTTCTCAGTGAAGCCATCAAGAAGATCGGTAGCGCCGACCTCATCTTCGCGGGCAGACAAGCCATTGACGGCGACACGGCACAGGTCGGGCCGCAGACAGCCGAGAAACTCGGCATTCCGCAAATCACGTACGTCGAAGAAATTCTCGACATCAGCGAAAGAACTGTTCGGGTGAAGAAGAAGATTGATGGGGGCTATGAGATTCTGGAAAGCCAGCTTCCCGTTCTGCTTACTGTACTCAAGGATGCAGCGGAGCCGCGGCCGTTCAGCGCCAAACGCTTGATGGCATACAAGGGGGCAAAATCACTCCTCGAGTTGGAAAAGCTTGCGGAAGGGAACTCACTGCTCTACACTGACAAGCTTGTCTACGAATACAAAAACCGCTCTCTCTTCATTCCGACTCTCACAGCGGAAGACCTGCATATTGATGTTGCACGATGCGGCATCAAAGGCTCGCCGACAAAGGTGTATGAAGTTGAATCCGTTGTGCTCACCGGGAGCAAGCCGATGCGTTTTGAGAATTCCAAGGCCGGTATGCTGTCGCTTGTCGATATGTTGATGGAAGATAGAATCCTCGGATGATGACTATGGAAAACTGCACAAATGACGTTTGGGTGTTTGTCGAGCAACGCGACGGAAAACCCGCCGAAGTGAGTTTCGAGCTTCTGAGCAAAGGACGCAAACTCGCCGATAGCATGGGAGGGAAGCTGAAGTCGATTGTTCTCGGTGATGATGTGGAAGCAATTGCCGTTGATTCATTCCGGTTTGGTGCCGACGAAGCATATCTTGTTTCGCATCCCGAACTCGGACGCTACAAAACGCTGCCCTACGCGAGAGTGTTGAATGAGCTTGTTGGCACACACAATCCGCGCATCGTTCTTTTCGGGGCTACGATCATAGGGAGGGACCTTGCTCCGCGGATTGCCTCGCATACCCGCAGCGGGCTTACGGCGGATTGTACCGATCTGAGAATTGCCGATGTTACATATCTTGGCAAGGAACACAAAAACCTTCTGCTGCAAATCAGGCCGGCGTTCGGCGGAAATATCATTGCCACCATTATCACTCCCGATACACCGACGCAGATGGCGACTGTCCGTGAAGGAGTAATGGAACTTCACCCGCTTTCGCATCCTCACAAAGTGAAAATAACCCGCATTCCGTATGAGCCGGACGGATTGGATCACCTCATCACCATTATCGAACAGCATCGAACGGAGAACAAGGTGAACCTGAAGGGCGCCCCGATTATTGTTGCGGGAGGATACGGGCTTGGAACAAGAGAGAACTTCCGGCTTGTGCATGAGCTTGCGCATACGATCGGCGGCGAGGTTGCAGGCAGCCGTGCAGCGGTGGATGCCGGTTTCATACCGCATGAACGGCAGGTCGGGCAAACAGGTGTCACGGTCCGCCCGAAACTGTACATCGCAATCGGTATTTCGGGGGCTATTCAACACAGAGCCGGAATGCAGGAAGCCAAGAAGATCATTGCCATCAATACCGACCCCGATGCACCGATTTTCGATGTATCGCATTACGGCATCGTCGGGGATGCGACCGATGTTATCCCGAAATTCATTGAAGCATTCAAAAGCAGACTGAAGTGAGTTACAATGCCGAATTATTTCCTTGACAATCCTGACATCCTTTTTCATTTCAACACGTTTGATCTAAAGGAAGTTGTTGCCATCACGGAAGACGACTACACGCAGTCGAGAGAGTTTTCGTATGCTCCGACGCAGTATGAAGATGCAATGGGGAACTACAGGAAAGTGCTTGAAGTAGTGGGCGATCTTGCCGGAAACTTCATTGCTCCGAGAGCAGCCGGGGTTGATCATGAGGGAGCAACATTTGCCAACGGCCGGGTCACATACGCCGAAGGCACGCGCAAGAACCTCCGGCAACTCTCGCAAGCGGATTTGATGGGAATGATTCTTCCCCGCAAGTACGGCGGATTGAACTTTCCTTTCACCATTTACATGATGACGGTTGAAATGCTTTCACGAGCCGATGCATCGTTGATGAACATCTTCGGATTGCAGGATATCGGCGATACGATTCGCAAGTTCGGGAACGAAGGCCAGCGGATGGAATTTCTTCCCAGAATCAGCTCGGGAGAACATACCGGCGCAATGGCGCTGACGGAGCCGGATGCAGGTTCCGACTTGCAGGCGGTTAAACTTCACGCATATCAGAATGAACAAGGCGCTTGGTTTCTTCGCGGCATGAAGCGTTTCATCACCAACGGCAATGCGCAGGTACTGCTTGTTCTTGCCCGTTCGGAACCCGGAACCAAGGACGGCCGGGGCCTGAGCCTGTTCGTGTGCCATCATGACAAAACAGTCAAGATCCGCCGCATTGAGAACAAGTTAGGCATTCACGGCTCTCCCACATGCGAGTTGCAGTTTAACGACACGCCAGCTCAACTTGTCGGTTCACGACGGTTCGGACTGATTAAGTACGTGCTGGATCTGATGTACCGGGCGCGCATGGGCGTGTCGGCACAAGCCCTGGGAATTTCACAGGCAGCGTACGAAGAGGCGCTGAAGTATGCTCGTGAACGCAGACAATTCGGGAAAGCGATTGCCGATATTCCCGTTATCTCCAACATGCTGATTGATATGCGGGTGACGCTGGAAAGTAATCGTTCGCTGTTCTACAGCACGACACAATGTGTTGATGTAAAGGAGAAGTTGGAAGACAAGATCGAGAAAATGAAAGGAGAAGGGAAGTCCGTCGCCGAGGAAACCGCAAGGCTCAAACACATCACGAAAGTGGCCAATCTGCTCACGCCCTTGTCGAAATACATGCTCGCTGAATGCAGCAACAGGATAACGTACGACGCGCTGCAAATTCACGGTGGCACAGGGTACATGAAGGAGTTTCACGTCGAGCAACTTGCCCGCGATGCGCGCATCACGAATATTTATGAAGGGACTTCGCAACTGCAGATTGTCGCGGCGTCCGGCGGAGTTATCAATGATGTGTTAGGGGAGATGTTCGAGGCGAAAGAGAAACGCGAGTATAAGGGGGGGCTTACACGGCTTGCCAACCATCTGAAGGAAATCCGGCGGCTGTTTCTTGACAGCTTGAAGTATGTGGTTGACAAGAAGGACACGGGATTCCAGGATGTTGCTGCGAAAGATCTTGTAGAGATGTACGGCTCTCTCTACACCGGCTATCTGTTGCTGGATGAGGCGGAGATTGAGCCGCGCAAGGTGTTCATCGCAAACCGCTACATCGTCACCGCGCTGGCGCAGGCACGAAGGAACGCCGAGGCAATCAGGGGAGAGTTGTTCGGAGATTTGCTGCACGCAAGCAAGATTCTGCAATAATCAGAAACAATCAGATCATAACGAGGAAACAACATCATGGCAAAGAGGACGGCGTACTACTACTATCGCATTTACGATGACAAAGAGCAGTTCAACTACATCCGGAGTACTTTTCAGGAGAAGAAGATCAGGAGTCTTTTGAAGAAATTCGAAAAAACTCATCAGGAATACTACAACACGGAATTTATTGATTTTCTCAAGAAGCAGGACCCGAAGGCCGAATTGATTGATGTAGCCCCGATTTCATACTGAGGCGCGATTGGCCCGACTCCGGGGCTTCTTGATGTGATGGCTTCGGGGGAGGTCTATGTTCGGGCCGTGCCCGCCAATATCAGGATAGGAATATCCTGATCAACGCCCGCAGGAAGGGTTTGGCGAATTCGAGCAGAATGATTCCCAACCCTATTCCCAACAATACCACTTGTGTTACTCTCAGCGCTTTTCTTCTTACCCTCATTCCCCTCCAGTTGCACTCATGACACCTGAAGTAATGCACCGGCAAAACTGCCCGAATAGCCTTTTCTGATACGGTTTTGCTCCTTGAGCGGTACACGCGTGAGCTTTTGCAGGATGGGCATAGCATACAGTCTATTGAGTTTGTTCCCTATCACATGAACTAAAACGGCAAAGAGTTACATACTTGAGTTGCATTGTATCACTTGAATGCACAAGATGCAAGAGACGATGCAAAAACGAGGATGCTGCAAACTGAAGTTTCCGAATTCGTTCAGGGGGGACGAATCGGGAAAACAGGGAAGTCATCCCGTGTGCTGAGGACGGCAAGTTCGGAGAGATGTCGGTCGGTTGGCACGTTTCGCGTGTCACCTATGAGCACAGAATATAATTGACTTTCACGCATTATTCGGTTACACTAATGCGTTACTCGAACGGACTTTTCGGGCTCTAACTGCAAGTCCGGCATAATCTTAGAGTCAACTGTGTGCTTGCACTGACGACACCGGCATCAGGTCGGGCGGGAACTGCCGATGGAGTCAAATGGGGAGAGCGCAATACCATTTCCTTTGTCATTGACGCGACGGTGCTGGAGTCACGGCGAAGGATGTCTCACAGTACCCCCTCCCACATTGCCCCATCGGATCAAGGCGGCAAAATTTTCCGAATTTACGTTAGTAGGTTGTGACTTCCCCGGCTTTATTGACCGAGGGAGAGTCGTTTGGCAAGTACGGTTGGCAGGCCTTGGCCCAGAATTGCCTTTGCCGCTCCTTCGACATCATATTCTGACCGGATATTCTGATATGTCCACTGTTCCGAGTCGAATATGCCGAAGCTGAGTTGCGGATTGCCATCGCGCGGTTGTCCAACGCTGCCGACATTGACAAGAAAGCGCATGTCCTTCTTGAGTGAGAAGGTCTTCAGATTTTCACCGCATACAAAAGGGATGTGTGTGTGGCCGATGAAACACAAAGGCGTTGAAAACGCAGGAAACTGGTCCCGGGCAAGAGCAAGAGATGAAACGTAGGTCCATTGCCCGGGTTCGAGCGGAGAAGCGTGCGCAAGTGTTGCAGGTTCTTTGGCCGTGGAATAGGGGAGCGAACTCAGAAAGCTGAGATTATCCGGCGTGAGTACCGAATGAGTCCACTCGGCGGCAATACGGCCGGGCTTCGTGAAGTAGTGGGCAACGGAAGTGTCGATGGCGGCAAGGTCGTGGTTTCCCAGAACGGTCAGGGTACAACGCTCACGGACAAGCCCGATGCATTCGTTAGGATTGGCACCATACCCGACAATATCGCCGAGACAATAGACTTCATCAATGCGGGAACGGTCAATAATCGATAACGCCTTGGCAAGTGCCTGAAGATTGGAATGAATATCAGCAACAATAGCGACGCGCATATTCGGTAAGTTACTTGTTGGAACGACAAAAGCAAGTGAGGCGTGACTGTACAGAAAAGAATTGTGAACAGAGAAGTATTCGAACGTAATATCAAGCAAGGTGCAGCGTGGAAACAATAAACTTTGGAACAAACGGTGATATGCACGGAGGACTGCCGCGTGAATCCCATGTGCAGGAGTATGTCTCCATTATTCTTCGGGGAAAGTGGGTCATTCTTGCCTCGATGCTGCTTGCCACTGCCATCAGCGCATTCGTCACATTGCGCACCGATCCGGTGTACGAATCCGCGGCTCTTGTTCTTGTGGATATGAAAGGAAAAGGTGGCCAGCTTCCGTTCTTTGATTTTGCAGGGACGAGCTTCAACAAGATGACGAATGAGCTTGAAATCCTCAAATCACGAACGATGGCGGAGGCGGTTGCCCAGGATCTGCTGAAGGACGCGGAACATGCCAGCCCGATCACAGAGGTAACCCCGATACTTCAGGTGATTGTTGATGGCGTTCCCCAACAGAAACTCGCCAGCGTGAGGGAGGTTGCAGGGCGACTGCTCGGGTCGGTGTCGTTTGTTCCCATTCGTGACTCGGATATCATCCGGATCACGGCACGCAGCAATCACCGGGCGGAGGCGGCATTGCTTGCCAACACCTACATGAAGGTCTATGCCGAGCGTAACATGGATGCCAGCCGTACACGTTCCCGTGCTGTGCGCGAGTTCCTGCAGAGCCAGTTGGAAACCCGCAGAAGTGCCCTGGATACAGCCGAGGCATCCCTTCAGGCATACATGAAGTCTGCCGGCATGGTCTCGCTCGACGGTGAGTCCAACAAGGTTGTAGCCCAGTTATCTCAACTCGAGGCAAACCGCGACGCCATCGAGGTGGAAATTCGCTCGAAGGAAACCGCACTCGCTTCCTACCGTGAAGAGATTACCAAGCAGGAACCCAGCGTTGCACGAACGCTCGGCGAATCGAGCGATGCGTATATCCGCTTGCTGCAGGACAAGCTTGCCGCACTTGAGGTACAGCGTGATGTTGTCATTGCCCAGAATCCCGCGCTTGCCGGACAGTCTATTTACTCCGAGAAATTGAAGGAAATTGATTCTCAAATCTCAGCCCTGAAGAAGAATCTCAAATCACGAACAGAAGCATTCCTTAAAACCATCGGCTCCGGCGACGACGGCATTGGAAGCGCTGCATTTGTCGGGCAGATGAGGCAGAAGATTGTGGAGCAACAGATTGAGTTGGAAGCTCTTGATTCTCGCAAGCGGGCTCTGCAGTCTGTTATTTCACAATACGAGCGGCAGTTCAACCAGATCCCGGAGAAAAGTATTGAACTGGCGAAACTCCAACGGGCCAGGCTCAGCAACGAGAAACTCTACCTCCTCGTCGAGGAAAAGTACAACGAAGCCGCCATTACCGAAAAATCCGAATTCGGGTACGTTGACATCATCGATCCGGCAATTGTGCCGGGCGGGCCCGTCAGTCCGAACATGCGCAAGAACCTCATTCTTGGCCTGTTAGTCGGCCTCGGACTTGGTGTAGCGTACGTCCTCCTGCGTTCCTATCTCGATGTTCGGGTGAGAACTCCCGAGGATCTGAAGCGATTCGGGTTCATTCCGCTTTCCGCCGTGCATCAAATGGACAATGTGCCCAGACAGGAGGGATCCACAGGAAACGGGCATTCCCATCACGAAAGTACCGATTTCGACCTGCATCTGGTTGCGTACCACAATCCGCTGTCGCCTCTCGCCGAGGCGTACCGCCGTTTGCGTACGAACGTTCTGTACGCACAACTTGACACGCCGCTGAAGAGTTTTCTGGTTACGAGCGCAAACCCGTCGGAAGGGAAATCCACCACTATCTCCAATCTTGCTGTTGCATTTGCACAAGCCGAAAAGAGGGTGTTATTAGTTGATGCGGATATGCGTCGGTCGACAATTCACAACTACTTCAGGATCAACAAGAACCCGGGGCTCACGGATGTCTTTGTAGGGAGTGTCACCATTGATGAGGCACTGAACAAGAATGTTGTGGAGAATCTGGACGTGCTGTGTTGCGGTACAACGCCTCCCAATCCGGCGGAACTTCTCGGCTCGCGCAGAATGCGTGAATTCATCGAACAGATGAGCGGGAAGTACGACATCCTGATGTTCGATTCGCCGCCGCTGCTTGCCGTCACGGATGCGGCCGTTCTCTCGACTGTTGTCGATGGGGCAATTCTTGTAGCTTCCGCTGGGAAGACCCGTGCCACGGCAATCTACCGTGCAACAGAATCTCTGGCCAGTGTCGGGGGAAAAGTACTCGGCGTGCTGCTCAACAATTTTGATGTCAAGAAAGCATACGGCGGCTACTACGGCAGCTACGGCTACAGTTACTACGCGCACAACTACGGCTACTACCATTCCAACGGAAACGGTGAAAGCCCCAAGAAGCGAAAGAAGTCCCTGCGAAGAAGTGCATGACGTTTCATCCACCATCTGTCTGGAAGATCATGAAGAATTTCCTTCTGTTCGGTATTATCGGCGTTACGACGGTTCTGCTGTCTGCATCTGCACATGCGCAGCTCGATCAAACAGGGCTGCTTTCCGCCACATCGGTGGGAACCACGACGTCGAACTTCTATTTCGCGAAGCCTAATGAGCTGACCATCATCGTGAATGTTTTGGGGTTTGTGCAAAAACCCGGACGGTACGAAATCTCCAGCACCATCGATCTCATCAACCTGCTTGCACTTGCCGGCGGACCCTCTTCGGACGGAACACTGAAGGGGGTGAAAATCTCCCGACTCGTTCGAAACGAGGAACGCTTTGCCCGGCAGGAATTCACCATCGATCTAAATGATCTGACACGGGTTGGCGCGGAACAACTCGCTTTACAGCCCGGCGATGTTGTGGAGGTTGACAGATCCACGTGGTCGGTTGTACGTGATATCTTCGGTGTTGTGGGGTACGCTGCCGTGATTACAACAACCGCAGCCACGGTCATCAATCTGGCCCGGAGATAAGTTGTCCCACACAACGGTCAGGGGGTATTTCGCGATGAACCATCTCATATCTGCAACAGGGCACACCGCACGGTGGTACGCGCTGTACACTCGTTCACGGTTTGAAAAGAAGATCGATGATGATTTTCGGCGGCGGGGAATTGAATGCTTCCTTCCGCTCGTGGAAGAGGTGCGTCTGTGGAGCGACCGGAAAAAGAAAGTGCTTGAGCCCCTGTTCAGAGGGTACATCTTTGTGCGAACGGATTTGCGCAACAAGGTCTCCATCCTCCAAACCGACGGCATCGTCCGGTTTGTGGGTGTGCGCAACACGCCATCTCCTGTTCCGGAACAACAAATCAACTGGGTTCGCATTCTTGCAGGCTCGCCTGATGCGATTCGTCGCGAAGAGTATGTGAGCGTGGGCGAGGTTGTACGGATCACTGCGGGTCAGTTCAAAGGTGTAGAAGGATTTGTCATGAAAGTGAAGGATACGGCTCGTGTTGCCGTGTCGCTGTCGTGCATTGCCCAATCGGTATCTGTGGAAGTGCCGCAGGAATTTTTGGAGAGAATCGATCAACCTGTCGCTGAACCAAGTATCGGTTTCGTTCGCAGGCTGTAGTTCAAGAATCTCTTTCGACGTCGTTGACAGACTCGTCCGTGACGTCGCATTGTAAGACCATGTCCGAGTAGGCCGCATCGTGCAGCTCAAAAAGCACAATGTGACTGAAAGGGCGGAGCGTGCCTGAGAGGACAAGTCCCAAATCCCAATTGCCAAATTCCAAGTACCAAGCAGCGACCGCGGAGCCTATTGACGAAACATGAT
>JAANMW010000066.1_pt1 | contig 96686 bp, 82 predicted proteins | sample 7279671 | NCBI WGS metagenome assembly JAANMW01 (sample SAMN14094541, study PRJNA606508) | bioreactor metagenome | isolation source: A lab-scale SPAN reactor treating ammonium-rich wastewater day 247 | place: Ireland: Galway | collected 2017-09-19 | reverse complement strand
GTTCGCGGAGCTCGACCGTGCCGATCTCGGCGTCCTCGGCCTCGCTCCAGTAGACCGCGACCTGGAGTTTTTGCCGAAAATAGACCTCGGTCAAATTGATGTGGAGGGTGCTGGGCAGGGCGGCGCCGCGCTCTGCCTCGAGGACGGCGGCCAGGGTTTCGGCGGGGTCCTCGGCGGCCTTTTTCGAACCTGCCATGACCGTGCCGTGCCGCTCGCGATCGCAGGTGCCCGCATAGATCGACAAAGATTCCCAAGTTGAGCATCTGTTAGGATCAAATATATTTGATTCTAGAAAATGATTTGGTTCATAAAAGGTAGAATTAAGCTCACTTTGGTCATTTAGCCCATCAAGCAGGAAATGGCTCCACTCATGGACCCAGGCGTCGGGCCCGGCGTCGGCTGGGAGCGAGAGGGTATCGGTCTCGGCCCGGTAGCTCCCTCCCGGGGTCTTATCGGGGCCCGAGGCGACCGGTTGAAAAATCCTAATTTGGGGTGGGAGGGGGAGGCCTTGGCGGTGGTAGTCCTGGGCCCAGGCCCCGATCCGGAGGAGGGCCTTTGGGTCGACCCCGGCCTCCAAGTCGACCGAGACGAAGTAGCCCAAGACCCGGGCCAGCTCCTCTCGCTCCCCCTCCGTCAAAGCAGCCCTTTCAATTCTGTACCAGGTTTTTAGGGAGGGGCTCTTCGGCCCGAGGAAGAGGGGATCCCCCCAGGCATCGGGGAAGGGTAGGCGCCGGCAACCCCGAGCCGGGCCCCCCTCTCGAAAGCGCCGGTTCAGGGCCCGGCCGAACCCCAGGTCCCCTCGGGCCTTCGCCGTGCGCTCGAGGGCCAGCCAGCCCCCAGCCCCCAAGTCCCGGGAGCCCAAATGGACCAGCAGGCGCCTTCGGGCCTCCGGGGCGGCATGGAGTACTCGAGTCCCCAGGGCGTAGCCACCCCAGGGACCTCGGCCGTCCCGGCGCAGCAGTCCTGCGAAGGCACCTCGGTAGAAGGTCGCCAAGGTCTCCTCCACCGCCGGGGTCTCGGCCTCCTTTCCGCTCCAGATCTCGAGGTAGCGGTCTTGGGGACCGGGGAGGCCGTCCCCGTCATCGTGAATCAGGCGTAGCGCCGTTTGCCCCCGGTGAAAGGCCTCGATGCCGAATTCCATCGCTGCCCCCTACATCCCGTAGCTGATGGGCCCGTAGCCTGGGACGCTGACATAGCCGTGAGAGTTGTCCGCCGTGGAGTTGCCCGCGCTGTAAGAGGTGGACCAGAAGCGGTCCCCGCCGCCTGAGCCGCCGACCCGGCCGTAGTTCCCGCTGCGCGGGTCATACCAGTAGTAACCCGGCCCCGGGACATAACCTAGGGCCCGGCTGACTGCGATGAGCTGGGGCATGCTTAAGGCCCGTCCGTTGACGAAAACCCCCGTCCCAGCCAGGGCGGGGCGGGCGAAAGTGCCGAAGGAGAGGGTGATTCCCAAAAAAAGCAGAGTCGTTAATTTTTTCATATGTAATCCTCCTAGGAAGGACTTATTCCAAATACAGTGCCAAAAAAGCATACATTTAATATATTGAAATTATTATATTTTTTAAACTATATCTGAAATTTTCGAATAAATGAATATTATTTAGTCATTATTGAGACTGAAAGGCCGAGCCTTAACCTCAGTTCCTAGGGGGCAGGTCCGTTTGGCCCGGGCCCGCGAGGATGGGGGTGGGGGAAGAGCTCCTGCCCGCAATCGAGGTCGTGGACCAGGCCCGGCGGCGAGGCTGCGGCAGAGGATGAAGGGTTTCATGGTGCCTCCCGTATCAGGTTGGGGCCGATTCCCCGAAAAAATTTCCGCGGCCGCTTAAGGGCAGGCCGGCATCGGCGGGCTGGGCAACGGGTCTTGCACGCCCTCTCCCGTGCAGGTGCCGCCGCCTGTGCCGTCGTTGCGGTTGTAGCCGGTGTCCTTGCTAAAATGCTGCGCATCGCCGAATTCCCAGGTGCCTCCCTCGGTGATGCCGGGGGCGGTCCCGTTCCAGAGGAAGGTGGTGCCGCAAAGCATCCCGGAGAAGCTCCCCCCGTTGTTGTCCGTGAAGCTCACGTTGTTGCCCGGTGCGGTGTCGTCGCCGTCTTGGGTGACCGTCAGCACGTCGCCCCCGTTGAAGCAGCCGAAGCTCGGATTGTCGTCCTGGCAGAGGAAGCTCGAGTTCCAGGTGCCGGCCACGAAGAAGGCCGCCGCGGCGCAGTTGTTGCCGCCGCCCCCGTTGCCGCCGCCGCCTCCGAAGCAGGCGGGGAGTAGGACTAGGCTGAAGAGGATGAGGGCATGTCGAGTCATGGGGGCTCCTTAGTTTGGGTGATTAGATCCGTCCGCAAGGCCCGGAGGCGCTCAGCTCGCTGCGATCGACGCTCAGGGTCTCGAGGTTGGCGCCGAATTCGGCCTCCACCTCGCGTCGATCCGCCGGCGCGCCCGGGAAGTACATGCAGATCTTATTCCCAAGCTGGCGGTAGATCCCATAATAATCTTCGTTGCTAATGCTGCCCGCGACGTCCTTCTGCGTGCTCCAGAAGGCGGCGCCGGGCTGGGGCCGGTTGAAGAGCGGGCTGTTCGGCGTCTCGTCCAGGCTGCCTAAACGAAAGACCGGAAAGTTCGTCACGCCGGGCCCGGCCGAGTAGGGCTGACAGCGGTAGTCCGCTGCGTTCATGGCCCCCAGGTCAAAATCGTGCCGAAAGGCCTCGCAGGAGAGGCGCGGCGTCTGAAAGGCGGTCAGCATGCCCAACTTCACCGTGGTCGAGGTGGAGGTCTCGTCGAAGTCCGCACCGCCCACGTCGATACCGGGAATGACGAGGCGCACCTGGTCGCCGACCACCGAGTACCGCCCGTTCGTCACGGGCGGGTCGCCGGTGGTGATGAAATACCAGACGAAGCCGCCCTGGCCGTCGAATTTCATCTCGTAGAGAGCGCCCGCCGGATCGACGCAGCCGTAGGTGACGCCGGCGTTGTCGGCGACCGTGCCGCCGAAGCCGTCGCAGTCCCCGCCGTCGCCGCCGCCCTGACCGCCGCCGCCCCCGCCGCAGGCGATCAAGCCCAGGGCGAACATGGAAATTAAAAAGGCATGAAGCGTTCTCATCGTGGCCTCCGTGGGTTGTGCGTCCAAGGCCACACCTCGGTCCCCCTCCTCCCGACCGGAAGGAGGGGGTGCCCCCAATCCGACCGAGGTGTGTCGAGGCCAAGACATTACAAGCGGGATACCAAGTGGGGCGGCGATGTTGAGAGGGCGGAAATCCTTGGAGAATGAAAGAAGGGCCCCGGGGGCGCCTTTTCAGAATGACTTCTCATTAGCCATTTTGCGTTGCGGCGGCGGGGGATTTTTTCCCGAAGCGCGGTGCGATCCCGAAGGCCCGCATCTTCAAGTAGAGGGTGCGGCGGGAGATCTTCAAGAGCTTGGCCGCTTTCACTTTGTTGCCGCGGACCATGCCGAGGGTGTGGAGGATGGCCTTCTTCTCCAGGTCCTCGATCTGTGGGTCCAGGCCGCGGGCGTAGAGGTCCTGCAGCCCGGCGCCGACGGCGGCGCTCAAGTGCGGCGAGAGGTGCTCGGGAAGGATCTCGCGCCCGGAGGCCAGGGCCACCAGGCGCCGCGCCTCGTTCTGCAGCTCGCGGATGTTGCCGGGCCAGTCATAGTTCATCAAGACCTTCAGCGCCTCGGGGTGGACCTTCAGGGGGCGCTGCCCGGATTCTTCCGCCAGTTGCGTCAAGAAATGCTCGAGGAGCAGCGGGATGTCCTCGCGGCGCTCGCGTAGCGGGGGCAATTTCAGTTTCATCACGTTGAGGCGGAAGTAGAGGTCCTGGCGGAACTTCTTCTCCTGGACCAGCTGCCAGAGGTCCTTATTGGAGGCGGAGACGACGCGGACGTCGACGCGGCGGTATTGGTTCTCCCCCAGGCGCCGGACCGTCCCCTCCTGCAGGACGCGCAGCAGCTTGGCCTGCAGCGCGGGGGACATCTCGCCCACCTCGTCCAAGAAGACGGTGCCGCCGTGGGCCGCCTCGAAGAGCCCCACCTTGTTGCGCTCGGCGCCGGTGAAGGCCCCGCGGACGTGGCCGAAGAGCTCGCTCTCCAGCAGGGTCTCGGGGAGGGCCGCGCAGTTCTCGGTGACGAAGGGCTTGTCCTTGCGCGGGCCGTTGAAGTGGACGGCCTGGGCGATCAGCTCCTTGCCGGTGCCGGACTCGCCGTAGATGAAGACGTTGATATTGCTGTCGACGACCTTGTCGAGGCTCTTTAGGACCTCCCTGAGCTTGGGGCTCTCGCCCAGGATCTTATCGTATTTATATTTTAGGGAGAGCTCTTGGTTTTGACGGCGCAGGCCCTCCTGCACGGCCTCCAAGTTGGCGCTGGTGGTCTGAAGGTCCCGCTCCAGGGCCGCGTTGAGTTTTTCGATCAGGGCCTTCGACTGCGTCAATTCGCGGATGGCGCGCTCGTTCTCCTCGTGGAGCCGGGCGTGCTCGAGGGCCAGCGAGGCCTGGTCGGCCAGGGCCTCGAGCAGCGGGAGGTGCTCGGGGGTGAAGGCGCCCTGGCGCAGGCGGTTATCCAGGTAGATCAGGCCGCGGGCCTTGGCCCCGGCCTTCAGCGGCACGCAAAGCAGGGAGCGCAGCTGCAGCTCCTTCACCGAGGCGGCCAGCGAGAATCGCGCGTCATGCTGCGCGTCAAGAATCACCTGGGAGGCGCCTTGACGCAGGACCTCGCGGGCCACGCTGCGGCTGAACTGCATCGCCTCGCTCTCCAGGCTCTTCGGGTCCAGGTTGCGGGCGGCGCGAATCTCGAGGGCGTCCTGCTCGGAGAGGATGACGAAACCGCGCTCCGCGTCGGTCAGCGCGATCGCGGAGGCGAGGATTTCCTCGAGCAGGGCCTGGCTGTGGTGTTGCTGGAGGATGCGGCGGTTGACGTCGACCCAGCGCGCGAAGCTCACGCCGGGGAAGCCGGGCTCCTCCGCGGGCGGTAAGGGAATGTCCTTGGCGGTGGTCTCCTCGCCGGCCCGGCGGCGCGCGGCCTCGAGGGCCTCCAGGCCCCGGCGCAGCCGCTCCTTCTTGCGGTCGCGGAAGAAGCTCTCGCGGTAGGACTCGGGGACCTCCTGGAGCAGCTCGCTCAAGATCTCCTGGGCGCGGTGGTAGGAGGCCGCCGCCTCGTCGTAGCGCCCCTGCAGGCGCTCGAGATCGCCGAAGTCGACGTGGACCTGCCAGAGGACGTTGGTTGCCGCGCGCCCGGCGGCGTCCTCGCGGACCTTTTCCAGGGTGCCCGCGATCCAAGGCTCGCGGTGCCGACCCTCCCCGATCGCGGTCCTCGCGCGCAGCCACTCGGCCTGCAGGAGGTACTTCGGCTCGTCGGCCGCCTCGGCCGCACGCCGCAATTCCTCGAGGGCCGCCTCCGCCTCGGCCGCCCGGCCGCGGCCCGCCTCGAAGTGGGCCCGGGCGAGCAGGGTTTGCAGCAGGACCTCGGTCTCGCCCAAGGCCTCGGCCTCCTCCAGGGCCTGGCGCAGGTAGTCCTCGACCTTTTCCGGATTGCCGCGCCCCTCCTCGGCGACCGTCATGAGGTAAAGATTGTAGGCGATCAGCGCCTTGAGCCCCTGCTGCCGCGCCAGGTCCAGCGAGCGGATCAGGGCCCCCTCCGCCTCGTGCCAGCGCCCGAAGTAGAGATAGAGGTTGCCCAGGTTGTTCAGGATGGAGGCCTCCAGCGCGCGGTTTTGCAGCTCGCGGGCCAGGCCCAAGGCGGATTGGTAGAGGAGGTAGGCCTTGGCCCAGCGGTTCTGCTCGAAGTAGAGGGCGGCCGCGTTGGCGGAAAAGCTCGCCTCCTGGTCGCGGCGCTTGGCCTCGTGGGCGTGCTCGGCGGCGCGCTCGAGGTGCAGGGCCGCTTGGACGAAGTCGCGCTCGGCCTGGGCGCATAAGCCCAGGTAGTTTTCGAAGCGGGCGCGCTTCGCGGCCGGTGCCTTGCGCAGCAGGGCCTCGGGGGTCTTGTCCAGCAGGGCCTTGGCCTCGCGGCGCCGGCCCTGGCGGAAGGCCAGGTAGGCCCCGGTCAGGTAGTATTCTAGGTTGGGCTGCGCCTTCAGCGCCGGGTGCTCGTAGAGCCGCGACAAGAGGCCCTGGGCCTCGGCGAGGCGGCCGGACTCGGCCAGGAGATAGATCAGGGTAGCGAGGAAGTCCGCGACCAAGGCCGCGTTGCGCCACTGATAGAGCTGGGGGAGCAGGGGCTCGGCGAAGGCCAGGGCCTCGCGTTTTTTGCCGGCCCGCGAGAGCTCGAGCAGGGTCTTGAGGAGCTGCTCGGGCGGGGCCCCGGTCGCGGGCTTAAGCGTGGGGGCCTCCGTGGGGCGCGGCGGCAGGACGACCTGCGGGGGCGGCGTCGCCGTGGGGAACTGCTCGCGTTCGTAATGGTTCAGGCAGCGGATCACCTCGGAGGCGCTACCCAGGCGCTGTCCCGGCTCTGGGAGGACGAGGCGGCGGATGCACTCCAGGACCCCGCGCGGGACCTCTCCGGCGCGCAGGACCTCGAGGTCGAGGCGGCCCTCGCTCAAGGCTTCCAGGTAGTCCGCGAAGGAGCCCCCCGGGAGGCTCGGGAGCTTGCCGAGCGCCAGGTGGTAGAGGACGACGCCAAAGCTGTAGAGGTCGGCCCGGTGGTCGTAGGCGGAGCCGGCGAGGACCTCGGGGGCCATGTAGGGGAGGCTGCCGGAGGGGGCGGCGCCCGCCTCGCCCGGGCCCAGCGCAAGGCCGAAGTCGATCAGCTTCAGGCGCAGGCGCTCCGGCACGCCCTCGGCCTCCCGCTCGTGGACCCGGCCGACGAGGAGGTTCTCCGGTTTCAGGTCGCGGTGCAGGATGCCGCGCTCGTGGATCTCGCCTAAGGCCCAGGCCGCCTGGACGATCAGCTGGAAGACGGCGTTCCAATCGCGGGTCCGGGCCTCGCGGACCAGGTCGCGGCCCTCGACAAACTCGGTGACGTGGTAGAGCCGGTCGCCCGCCTCGCCCCAATCTTCCAGGCGGGCGATGTGAGGGTGGCGCAGCTGGTGCAGGACTTCGCACTCGCGGCGGAAGGCCCGCTCGCGCTCGGGTCCCCCGCGCGCGAAGGTCTTAAGGGCGACGGGGCGCCCGTTTCGGGAGAGGTCGCGGGCGAGGTAGACGGTCCCCTGGGCGCCCTCGCCGAGGGTGCGGACGATCTCGTAGCGGTCGGCGATGCGTTGGGGAGGGGTCATGGGGAAGGGCCTCGCCTTCCATTAAGCAAATAATGTTTATTATTTATACAAAAATATTTATTCAAAAATAATTTTTAAAATAATTAATTTAATTTCAATTAGTTATAAAATGTAAATTATTGGCACAATAGTTGAAACATCAGGCCCTGTCTCGAAATCTTCAACCTTGAAATAGGAGTGCCCGATGTCCTCTCACCCACGATTTAAAGCCCGCCATCTTGTCCTTGCTTGGGCCGTACTCAGCCTCGCCGCCTGCGGAAACGAAGACAAGTTCTACGAATGCGGCACGCAGGGCGAGTGCGGCAGTGGCCAGGTCTGCTGCTACCACGAGGGCGGGTCGGAGTGCGTCTCCGCCGCTTCTTGCGAGGCCCCCGTGCCTCAGGGCCCTCCCGCGCCGGGGCCCACCCCGGCCGATCCCGAGCCCGCGGAGATCCCGGCCACCGGTTCCTGCAGCGAGGCCCAGCCGACCACCGGCGGCTACCTGACTCCCTGTCGCGACCAGGGCGACTGCGGCGAGGGCTTGGTCTGCGCGACCGAGGATTGCCTCTGCGTCTTTCTCTAGACCCCAGTATCTCGAAAGGCCCCTCCTTGGCCGCCCGTCGCAGGGTAAGCCGGCGGCTGGCCTTGGGCCGAGGTACTGCTTCCGCCTCGAAAGCTTGGCGAAGCGGGGCGATTTGCCCCGATCTTGAACCCCGCAGCCGAGGGCCTTTTATCTTCGGCGGCTGGGAGGGCCCTTGTTTGGAGAGGTCTCGCCGGTGCGGGGTTTCGGGCAAGATTCCTTGTCCAAGGGATCTCCCTTCGAAAACCCAATGGGTGCCCGCAGGCTCCGCACCGGCATTTTTTTGACTACTAAGTAGTCATTTAATTGTATTCCAGAAAAGCCGATCAATTTAATTAAATAAAATCAATAGGATAATAGGAGAATGCGGCTTGGTCCGCGAATTGTAATGGAGAGGGTGGCGACGGAAATTCATCCGAAGCGGCAAAAGGAGGAGTCAATGTTCCGAAACGTCTTTGCAAAAATCTTAGCATATTCAGGTTTGTTTTGGGTCTTGGGGGCCTGCAGCCCCGGGGAGCAGGAGTTTGTCTTTCATCCCGGGGAAGAGATCTTGGAGGAGGCGAGGGAGAATTTTTCCGATTCCCCCAATTTGGCGGGAGAGACCCCCGCGGCGGAAGAACTGCCGCCCCCGGGACCCCTGCCGGCGCCGACGGAGGCTCCCGAGCCGCCCCCGCCGAGTGGTCCCGGAGGCCCGCAGGCCCGGTGGCCGGTCGAGGCCTCGCTGGGCTCCTTGCAGCCGGCGGGGGATTTGGTGGCGATGGGAGCTTATACCGTTGTCCAGTCGGTCGACGTCACCCTTCCCTTGCAGAAGGTCTACGCCATGGCGCCCCTCGAGTACACGACCCCGAATGGGACGGCGATGAGCTTCGACCCCCTGGCGCGCATCCTGCCCCTCGAGGGCAGCGGGAGCCTGCGCTTCGTCCGCAGCGGCCCGCTTCGGCCCAGGGCCGAGCGTTTCGTCGAGGTCCGCTTCACCGTGCGCTTCCCCAGCCGCTTCGCCTACAACCCCGCGACGGGATATTGGGGGAACTTCTTTCCGATCGATTGGGTCCGCTTCAAGTTATTGGCCTGCACGGCGCAGGGAAGGTGCAATGCCCTGGTCGAGGAGATCCCCGCCCAGACCCTGCCCGGCAGCTGCCAGGGCCCCGATGCGGGCTGCGAGCGGCAATACCAGGTCCGTCACGACCTCAGCGACTTCGCGGACCACTACAAGGTCTTGGTCGAGGGGACCAACGCCGCGGACTATGAGGATTCCAGCGGGCATGCCCGGCTGTGCAGCAATTCCGTCGAGGATTGCCTCTACTCCCACCCCTATTGTGTCGCCGGGCTCTGCGCGGCGGTGGCCCGCGGTGGCGACTACTACCAGGTGGCCACCCCCGCGGCCTTGACCGCAAATTAAGACCTACCCCTTCCACTCACGTGGAACCCGGACGGCCCCCCTCGCGCGAGGGGGGCCGTTTTTTTCGGAGGCAGGCGCAGGTCTGGGCAAGGAAACACGGCGACTGGGGGCCCGCCCCCTCCGGACCTTTCGGGAAGAACGGGCGGGGTGGAGACTCTCCCCCACGAAGGCATTGCGTACAGAAACTTAAGTAATTAATAAACAAAGAGAATATTTTTTTGTTCGTAGGGAAAATTTGGCAATCCATTTGCTAACGTCTAAGCCCAAGATGGCACGTCACTCGCAAAACATCGCAACGGAACAGAGCTGGGAAGGAAGCCACCACGAGGTCCTGGAGGGGATCCGCCTCGTCGGGCAGGAGGCACCTTCCTTCCCCGGCAATCCCTACCTGCAGGCGGCGATGGGCGAGGAGCTGCGCCGCATCCAAGAGCGCGCGCGGCGCGGCGACAAGCTGGCCCGCCGCTACGTGGGCGGCCGCCGCAAGGCGCTGAGCTAATTTTTTTTTCAGGAGTTTGGGTGAAGGCCGATCTTCTAGGGGAAGATCGGCCTTTCTTTTTTCCGGTTCCCGCGAGGTCGGATTTGAGGTCGGGAGCGGCCGGCATGCCCTCCGCTCGGTCGTTTTCGGCGTCGGCCGGGAATTTTTCCTCGCAAGATTCTCTTCGTTTCGAAAATTTTTGACGCAGGCAATAAGTCGGCTCCTTGCGTCATAACAAGCGCTGCGAGCCCCCTCCCCCTGTGGATAAGTTTCTGCGAAAAATCCGCCTCTCCGTCTTGCGATCTTTGCGCGAAACATCTAGGATACGCCCATCTGGGATTTCCATTTCATTAAAAAAAATCGAACTCAAAATTCCGCGACGCCGTTGAAAGCTTAAACCATGAGTCCACTCGCGCACACCCTGGAAGAAATGCTGAAGAGCCCCCGCAAGACGCTCGAATCGCTCTTGCCCGTCGGATCATTGGGCGAGATCCCGCAGCAGGTGAAAAAAATCCTCTCTTTCGACTACGACGATCAGCCGCTCGAAGAGAAATACTTCGCCATGCACCGCCACTGGTTGAAGCTGCTGCACGACTATTACTTCCGCGTCGAGCACGCCGGTCATGTCGACGAGGTCGCCCAGCTGGCGCGTCGCGAGAAGGTCATTTTGGTCAGCAACCACGCCAACACCCTCGAGGCGGCCTTGATTTGCTACTATTTTTACCTGCGCAAATTGGGCGTGGTGCGGACCCTGGTCTACAAAGAGGCCTTCCGCCTGCCGCTGGTCCGCGAGTTTTTCCGCAGCGGCCAGTGCATCCCGATCAGCGTCGCGGCCGGCAAGGAGGCCCTCAAGAAGGACCACATCCTGCTCTTCCCGGAGGGCATGGACTTCATCAAACACTACATCAAGCGCGATTACGTGGTGAAGTTTCACAAGGGCTTCCTCAATATCGCGCGCGAGTATCTGCAGGAGCACCCCGGCCGTAAGGTCCACATCGTCCCGGTGGGACACGACGGGATCGACTACACGATCAAGTTTTGGATCATCAACCATCCCTTCCTGGTCGAGAAGTTCATCAAGCCCTACCTGCACTATCCTTATTTTGTATTCCCCAAGGCACCGATGATCTTTCCCAGCAAGGCGATCTTCAACTGGGGCCGCCCGCGCGCGGTGGGCTTGGATGAGCTGCAGGGCGAAAAGGCTTTGACCAAGCTCACCCACGAGTTCCGCGGCGACGTCGTGCGCCTGAAGCACCGGGCGCGGCAGCTCCGCAAGCTCAGCAAAACCGCCGAGGCTCAGACTCAGAATTTTGATAGAAAATAGTCTCTCTTTCTTCCCGCCGCCCCCCCCGAACGCCACGTTTGATACCGCACCTAAGAATGGTTTTTAGTTGAAAATTAGAGTTTCCCCGCTAACATGCGCCCAAACTATTTCCTTGAGCCAAAAAAAGGAGAGCGGACATGCAATCTATCGAAATTCTCCAGTCGGTCTTCCGCTGGATCCACGTCGTCGCGGGGATCCTGTGGATCGGCCTCCTGTATTTCTTCAATTTCGTCAACGGGCCCTTCGCCGCCACCATGGACGGCGACACCAAGAAGAAGGTCGTGCCGCAGCTGATGCCGCGCTCGCTGTTTTGGTTCCGCTGGGGCGCGCTGTGGACCTGGGCGACCGGCGTGATCCTGCTGATGCTGGTCTTCTACCACGGCGGGGCGCTCTTCGCCGGGGCCACGCAAAACTGGACCCTGCCCACCTTCGTGATGCTCGCCGTGACCTTCTTCGGCGTCTTCGTCTATGACGCGATCATGAAGACGCTCGGCGCCAAGAACCTCAAGGCGGCGGTGGTGCTTTCCTTCCTGCTGATTTCCGGCTTCGTCTACCTGATGGGCACTTGGGCGGGCTGGAGCTTCCGCGGCTACAACATCCACGTCGGCGCCCTGTTCGGCACGATCATGGCCTACAACGTGTGGTTCCGCATCTGGCCCAATCAAAAGAAGATCATCACCGCGGTCCGCGACGGTCAGGCCCCCGATCCGGCGGCGGTGGCCCTGGCAGGCCTGCGCTCCCGGCAAAATACCTACATGTCGGTCCCGCTGGTCTGGACGATGCTCAACTCCCACAACAGCTGGGCGGCGAGCTGGTGGTGGTCGGTGCTGGCGGCCATCGCCCTGGGCTGGTTCGGCACCAGCCACCTGTTGAAGAAGGCGCCGAAGGTGCAGGGCTTCTAGATTTCCTTAAGTTAGGACAAAGAAGGCGGCCCCACCGGCCGCCTTTTTTATGGTCTTCCCGAGGGCCATATTCCGTCGTGACCTTGCAAAAAAAAACGTATGATCAGGTTGGCTTTCCAACACATCTCACTAAAGGTCTCGGAGAACGGCGCATTCTCCTCGGCACGTATTATAAAATTTTAATAATTTCAACAAGTTAAGTAACCCCTCCTACCTAAACTCTGGTACGGTCATTGCTTAAAAAGCTGGAGATCGTTTTGGGATTTCATCCTTTATGGAGTCCCTATGTCTGGCGGCATCAAAAGAAGCTCAGCGTTTTCCGGATCCCATTTCGAGGCGGGGCGGGAGGCCCCCTTCGGGCGGGGTCGCGAGGGGCGGGCGACGGCCTGGCACCCATCGACCAAGTCCGTTTCGGCCATGCCGGAGATCCGCGCCGCGGAGGATCGCGCGCGTCGCTTCGGCGCCCTTGCCGAGACTGCCCCTCCCGAAAGGACGTGGCGACGATTTTTCTCGGGCCTGCTCGCGCGTTGGCGACAGGCGCGCCCCGCGCCTTTTCTTCTCATGGGTTTCTCCGCCTTGTTCTCGCGAGTACCCGAGTCCGATTCCCGATTGCTCAACGTTCATCCGGAGCTTTATGAGTTGGGGCATTACCTCGAGCGCGTAGCCGCGGGACAGGGGTCTCCGGATTCCGCGATTTGCCGCCGACTGGCCGAGCTGCTTCGCGAAATTTTTCCCGGCGAACGTAGCGAGGGCATCCAACGCCTCCTGACCGCCGACGTGGTTATCAACCAAGCTCACGGCCTCAGGCAATTATACCTGCTCCTGCTTTTGGAACCTAAGTCGCCGCGCATTCGAGCCCTGGCGGAGGCGAAATGGAATCCCTCGGATCCCGAAAGCCCCACTTTGCTGCAACATCTCTCTCGAACCCAAGCCGACTCGGTCGGGATTTTTCCTCCCAACCGGGAGGACTGGTGGCATCGGAATAAATATGTCCACGATGCGCTGGCGGTCCTGGATCTTGGCGCGCTGGGAGCCGCGGCCGCGAAGGGTCATCGTGAGGCCTTGGAGGCTCTACTGGAATTTCCCCTGCTGCAGGGGGAGTTTCCCGCGAGCTGGAGAAATTTTCACCCGCGTTATGGCGAGCAGGGCACCGAGTCCCAACAGGCGGTCGTTCATGGAATCATGGACCAGGTCCTGCACGTGGCCCGCGAGGGGATTCCATCGGTGAGGTGGTTCCTGTGGACGCACTTGTTTTCCACTCTCGGCACCCTGAGCAGGGCCGGCACGGAGATCCAAGAAGCGAGGGATTTTCACCACCTCCGCCTGCTTTGGCGCCTCGTCGATACGGAGGGCTTTCTCGATTATTTTTTTCAGTATAGCCGCTGGGTCAAGGGTTTGATCCTGTTTCGCATCGAGAATTACCTGCAGAACCATCCGCATTGGCTGGAGCGCTTCGCGGAGAGCTCTATCTCGGCAAAAATCGAGCTCTTCTTATTCTCGACTCCGGAATATTCCGCATTGGTCAACCTCGAAGAGATGGCGGCGGCCGCCCCGGAGAAGTTTCCCGAGTGGCACGCGCGCCGGCTGATGGAGTTCGCCCACACCCTGACCGGTCGCGAGCCGGCGGAAGTCCAGGAGCGCATCCAGCACGCCCGTCGCGCCTTGAGGATATTGGCCCGGCACCGCGAGGACATTCGAACGCGGATGAACCAAGTCGCGGGGACATGGTGGGCGGCGCCGCGAATTCAGAGGTGGTTACCATCGGCCACGGGTTTATTCCAGGGCGTTCCGCAGCCGGATTTTCCGACCTCGTCGGCGGCCATTCCTCCCCGAAGACCTTCTATCGATCCCGAGCCGACTCGCATCTTTGAGGATGCGCGGGGCCAAGAGAGCGCCGTGGAACCAAATTCCCCGCCCGCGCTTGAACTCCGAACCCATCCCGCGCCGATTTCCACCCCCAACCCTGTACCGACAAATTATCCTACGGAGGTGGCGCGGGTGCCTCCCCAAGAGACGAGTCATCCCAATAGGGTGTCCATATCGCTGCTTGCCGAACCCAATCCGGGCGAGATCGGGCTGAGGGAACAAGACCATCTCATCATCCAAGTCGGCGGCGGCGGGCGTCTTCCCAAAAATTTCACCGTGGCCGCGAATTTGGGCATGGAGCTACTGCTCAGCACCGACGTAGCCGGGGCCGGCCCTAGGCTGCGGCTTATTTACCAAAACGGCCTGTTGCGGGTGCTCGAGGCGAGCGAGGGAGTGACCCAGCATGCCCCCGGAGGTGTCCTGCCACTTTCCGCGAAGCAGTGGATCGAAACCGGCACCGGGATTTGGATCGGCGAGTATTTCGTCCGCGTCATTCATCCCGAGCGCATGATTGAACTCGACTAAGAAAAAGCTATCGAATCCCTTTTGGGGATCCCTTCTCTCCGCGAAGGACGGAAACTATGTAGATCCTCTTCCCTGCGACTCGATAAAAGATGCGACATGGCGCCACGACGAGCTGTCGATAGGGGAAATCTCTTATTTCCACGGGCTTTGTTCCTAACAGGGGAAACCGTCCCAATAACTCGATCTTTTGAAACACGCGATGGACAAAGCGCCGTGCGGCCTTAGGTTTGTCCAGGGCGATATAATCGGCAATGACTTCTAGATCGTTGAGGGCCGGTTCGGTCCAAACTACTTGAGCCATCGTTTCATTTTCCGCTTGGCCTGCGCTTGGCTTAGCACCCGCCCTTCTCGGATGGCCTTTTCCCCCCTGGCAATGCCCTCCAAGATTTTCATTCTTTTTTGCAGTTTATGGAAGGCGTGGACGCTCAAGAGGTAAGCGGCGCCCCGGCCGTGCTCGGTGATGAGGATAGGGCTCGAACTGCGCTCGAGGCTGGCGATGATTTGGGTGGCTTGCCGCTTGAGATTGGTGACGAGCTCGGTTTTCATAAGTGATACAAAAGTATCACTTACGCCAAACCTGAGTCAACGACGCATCCATCAGAGGCCGGCGAAAGCCTTGCGCGGTCAGCCTGCCGGCGGGGCGGTATTCTGCTTCGCGGCCTGCCGCGCCGCCCAGCGCTTTCCGCTGGCGCGGCCCTTGAAGTAGCCCCAAATCCAGCCGACCAGCCAGCCGAAGAAGGCCGGCAGCAGCGTCCAGAAGCCGACGACCTTCGCCTTCTGCTTCCAGTCCATCTGCTTCCAAAGCTGGGCGATGCCCTGGTAGTCGGGGGTGAGCGCCCCGGTGCCGGCCCGCGGCATGGGGACGGGCTTGGACAAAGGATTGTAGACGGTCTCGCCGCCGGTCGGGGCCGCCGGGGCTGTCGGCGTCGTGGGGGCCGCGGGTGCGGCCGGCGGGGCGCCCGCGTCCGCGGCGGAAGCGGCGCCCCCGCCCGGAATGATTTCCAAAGTGTATTCCGTCTCGGAAGGATTGTAGCCGCCCTTGACCTTGAGGACGTATTCGCCCGCCTTGGCGAGCGGGAGGTTCTCCATCTTCGCGACCGCCCCGGCATTGGGGGCGTTTTCACCGCCGACGCGGACGCCCTCCGCGTCGAAGAGCTCGAGGCCTAAGTGGACCTTTTCGCTGACCGGCCGGACGCGGATCGTCACGGTGCCGGCGGGGAGTTGGACTCGGTAGGTGTCGATCTCGTCGTTCGGATTGACGTAGCCCTTGTGGGTGCCCGGCTGGATCACCAAGGCGGTGTCGCGTGTGTCGCCCGCATCCTGCTTGCTGCCCGCGTCGAAGAGCTCGGAGATCTCGACCTTGAAGCGGTGGTCCTTGTGCTGGTTGTCGTAAGCCGAGCCGACCAGGACGTAATACTTGCCGCCGCCGTCGGTGGGCACCGGAAAGATAATCTGCTTGGCGTCGTTCTTCCCGCCGATGATCTCTTGGTGGGCGATCTGCGTCTTTTGCGGGCTCTGCAGGCTGACGCCGGCGTAGGGATTCAGGTTTTCTTCATAGGTGTTGTCGGGATTGATGCGCACGCCCTTCTCGCCGGTCTCCAGCGAGACGACGATCTTCTGCCCCGGCTTCGCGTCGACGGAGAAATAGTCGTATTGGTTCTGCTTTTGGTGGTGGTTTAAGCGGAGAAGCTTGCCGACCGGGATGGGGACGGACGTCTCGTAGTTGTCGCCGCCGCGGATCTCCTCGCCGTAGACCGAAGAGCCCGCCTTCTGGATGACCAGCGACTCCTGCGTCAATTTCTGCAGGGTGCCGGTCAGGCTGGCGGAGTCCTTGGCGTCGAAATACTGCCCGCCGGTGGCGCCGGCGATGGCGGCCAGCTGGTTTTTGGCGTTGGCGTCGACGTCGAAGCCGATCACGTTGATCTTGAGCTTGAAGCCCTTCGCGATCAGGGCCTTCGCCACCGCGACCGGGTCGCCGCCGCAGCTCTCCTCGCCGTCGCTGACCAGGATGATGGTCTGGGCCTCGTCGGCCCCCATCACGAAGTCGTTGGCGGCCTGCTCGAGGGAATAGGCGATGGGCGTCTGGCCCAGCGGGGACGCCGCGTTGACCACGCCCAAGAATTGCGGCTTGTTGATGGGGCCGAAGGGGATCACCAGCTCGGTGTCCTGGCAGCTCTTGGCCTTGTCCGCGGGGGGGACGCGGTGCGAGTAGAGGCGCAGCGCGACGATGGTGCCGTCGGGGATGCCCTGGACCATCGCGGTCAGGGATTTCTTCGCGGCGTCGATGCGCTTCTCGCCGCCGGAGAGGGCGTTCATCGAGCCGCTGACGTCGAGGATGTACTCGATGCGGGAGGCGGCGGAGGCCGTTGCGGCCATCAGGGCCAGGCTTAAAATCGACAAGAAGGAAATGACGGATTTTTTCATAGGAATCCCCCCCCTTTCGGGATGTCTCGTGACCGGGGAATCTAGCGAGGATTTAAGGCGAAGGCCAGCGCTTTGTGGGCGAAGACTAAGGCCGGCAGCCCGGGCTTTGGCGACAGAGGGCCTCGAGGTAGTCGACGATGCGGTTGCGAAAGCCCCGGGGCGTCCAGGGCTGGTTGTCGTAGGGCATCTCGGCCCAGATCTCGCCGGGACGCAGCCGCCGCCCGTCGCCGCCGAAGGCGACCTCCAAGCCGCGCGAGGCAGCTTCGACCGATCCCAGAAGCGGCATCGGGTTGAGCAGCAGCTCCAAGTGGAAATCCCCCAGGGCATAGCCGCGTCGCCGGTCGACGCCGTCGACGCGGTCCCAGCGCCAGCGGGTGTCCCGGATCAGCGGCGGCCCGACGCGGCGCAGCCTGGAATCCAGCAAGTAGACGTCCCCGTCCCGGTCGCCGCGCAGCCGCAGCGCGCCGCGGCCGTTCCAGTGCCGCGGGTCCTCGGGATAATTCATGCGGAAATTTCCTTCGAGGTGGCCGTCCAGGCCGACGAAACGGGCGCCGCCCGGCAGGTTGCGCCGTAGCCGCGGGGGCAGGACGTCGAGGCCTTGCAGGTTGAAGGCCAGGTCGAGGTTGCGGAGCGCCGTGGGGCGGCGCTCCGAGTCCAGTTCCACTTCGAGGCCGCCGCGCTCCGTGCCGTTCAGGTGGACGTGGATCGGTCCCCGCAGCCGGCCGGCGGGGCTGCCGCGCTCGTTCGCCCGAAGGTCCAGAAGCGGGATGCGGACCAGGAGGTTGCCGGCCTGGAGCTCGAGACGGTCCAGCTCGGCCTCCAGCCGCGGCTGCCGCAAGTAGACCAAGCCGCCCCGGCGCCCGAGGCTAAACGCCTCGCCTTCGAGCCGAAAGTCCCACAGCGTTCGACCGTCCGCCTCGGCGAAGCGTTGGGCGCGCAGGACGCCGCCGATCAGGTTGAAGGCCGGCGCGCGGGCCCCGCCCGGCGCGGGAGCCGGGTTAAGGTCGAAGAGGTCCAGGTGCAGCTCGGCGGCGTCCTCGAGGAGGGCGGAGAAATCGTAGGCGCGGGGCTCGGCGTCGCGCAGCGGCAGCGGGAGGTGGCCGCGGAGGTCGACCCGGTGGTGGTTTTCCCAGACGCCGCGCAATTCGACCGTCGCGGGGAGGCTGCGGTGCCGCGCGAGCGTCGCGTCGTTAAGCGAGAAGCCCTCGAGGACGCGGCCTTCGCGGAAAATGTCTTGGTCGGGGTCGTCGCTGAAAAACAGCTCCCCGTCGCGGAAGAGCTCGCGGCGGCTCGAGGCGTCGATCAGCTCCAGGCCTTCGATGGAAAGCGCCGTGCTGCCGGGGATCGGCGCGGGCCCCCCGGCGCCGAGTCGAAGCGTGGTGAAGAAGGCCAGCGGCGCGCGCAACTCGAAATTTCCCCGCGGGCCGCGGAGCTCGGCGCTCAACACCAGGTTGCCCTCGAGGTGCAGCTCGCCGGCGGCGGGATCGAATGCGCCGCGCAGTCCCGGCGGGATCGTCACGCCCAGCAAGGCGCGGGGCGTCTCGCCGCCGCGCAGGGCGCCGCTCAGGACGGCGGGCTCCGCGCCGGCCTCGGCGTCGCCGAGGGAGAGGCGGAGCTCCGGCACCGTGACCGAAAGATCGCTCAACCCGAAGGCCCAGCGGCCCGCGTCGTGGAGCGCCAAGCGGAGGTTGCCGCTTAAGCCCAGGCCGCGCCAAGCCGGCCGCAGCAAGGAAACGACGGCCTCCAGCGAGACCTGCGCCTCCAAGGAGCGCAGCTCGCGGGCGACGGGGTCGAGGCGGAGGCGCAGGGCGGGACCCTCCGCGGGTCCCGTCAGGCGCGCGGAATCCAAAAGCAGGCGCGGCTCTTCCGTGTCCGGATCTCGCCCGTAGCCCATCGCCTGGAAGACGAGGGACAGGGGAGTCAGCGTCGCCTCGACCTCGCGTTCCGGCGTCACGACGGCGCGCAGCCCCAGCCGCGAAGGGCCCAGGTCCAGCATCCCGGGGAGGAAGAGATCTTGGAGGTCTCTGAGTTCCAAGTTCAACTCGCTCCCCGTCTGGACCAATTCGAAGGGGCTTTGCAGCCTTCGCCCGCTGCCGAGGAAGAGGCGCTGCAGCCACGACTCCGAGCCCGGCGGCCGCGGCGGATGATTCTCGCGATAATTTTGGATCCGGCCCAGCAGGTCGTTGAGCTCGTAGGTCCGGGGCGGAGGGGCCTCGGAGATCGCCGGCGAGCGGAATTCCGTCGGCAGGGGCAGGCAGAGATTGGCCGAGACGCCGGCGCCGCCGCCCAGATTGAAAATATTGGGATAAAGGGCGATACCCCCGGTGTAGTGCGGGTGGGGCGACGCCAGCAGTCCGTGCCGCGGGTCGGCGAGCAGGGATTGGGGCAGGAGACAGAGGTCGCCGTCGGATTCGAAGATGGCCTGGCGCGAGACCCCGGAGAGGTTGACGAAATACGGCCCGTCGACCGAGACGCCGTGCAGTGCCAGCAGGCCGCGCTCCAAGGGGAGCTCGTTACCCTCCGCCTCGAGGCGAAGCTCCAGGCGCCCGCCCGGCGCCGCGTGGACGTCGGTGGTGTAGGTGCTCCAGGAATGGAAATCCTCCCGCCGCGAACCGTTGTAGGTGAAGTCGCGCAGGCCCAGGCTTAAGCCCAGGGAGGCGTCTTGGACGTCGACGAAATAAGGCCGCACACCCGGTCGGGCGGCCCTCAAGGTCTCGCGGTAATTTTCCCGCACCCACCAAGAGAAGGCGGGCAGTAGATCGCGGTCGCGGGCGAGGCGCTCGGGCCAGTGCGGGCGGGCGGGGCAGGCGATGTCGGGCGGGACCGTCGCGGTCGCATCGGAGCCGTTGCGGCCGCCCTCGGGTCCCAGCGCCGGCTCGCGCGTCAGCCATTCCAATTCGTTTCGGCTGGGTCGCGTGCCCTCGCCGCCGTGGCAATTATTGCAGGGGGTCATTCCTCAGTCCTCGCGATTTCTCAGCGTCCCGTCCGCACCGGCCAGCGCACGAAGCGGAAGGAGCCGCCGCGGTCCGGGTCGTTGAGATAGATGTTGGCCCAGTAGTTCGGGTCCAGTTCGAAGGTGGTGCGGCGCCGTCCGTCGGCGCCCGCGCGGCCCTCCATCACGAAGCGCGGCACGCGGATGCCGCCGAATTGGCCGCGGCCGTCGGTCTCGTGGATGTTCAAGATCAGGTCGTCGAACTGGGTGCGCCAATCGCCGGAGTCCTCGCGGCTGATGGCGACCCCGCCGATGCGGAAGAAGTCCCCGTCGCCCAGCAGGGCGCGCACCGTCTCGGGCAGGTGGGCGACCAGCGGGCCCATGTCGGGGCGCCGCTCGCGACGCGTCGCGCGTCCCCCCAGGTCGGGGAAGAGGCCGCGGACGAAGCCCCAGATCGGCAGGCCCACCCAGATGCTGCCCCCGCCGCGGACGTGGTGGACCGTGATGGGGCCGGAATGCAGCTCGCGGACCTGGCCGCGGGGCCCTGCCTCGCCCTCCAACTGGCGGTATTCCACCGATTGGAGGTCCTCGACCGACACCTGGGCCTCGGCGAGCTGCACCCGCGTCTGGATGACGGAGGCGGCGGGCAAGGACTCGAGGAAGCCCGGCAGGCTGCCGGGGCAGTGCGTGAGCCAGGACTCGGCGATGCGGAAGCCGATGTTCAACGGCGCCGCCCCCTCGGCGCGGCGCAGCGACCAGCCGTTGCGGAAAAACTCGAAGTGGGCGCGGCCGTCGACGTGGAGGTCGCGGATGTCGGGCGAGATCGTGAAGTTGCCGAACACGGTTGGTCCCTCGCTGAAGCCGTTGGGCAGGGAGGCGCGCAGGTCGACGTTCCCTTCAAAGGTGATGGCGCCCTGGTTCATCGACATCTCGCCGTCGCTCAGGTGAAAAGAGCCGTCGCGGATCGGGATGCGTCCGTCGGTATGGATGCCCTCGATGCTTAAGCCCGGGCCGCGGATCACGAGGGGGCCCGGCTCGCCGGTGGCCGAATAGCCGCGGCGCACGGTCAGCTCGGGGATGTCCAGGTGGCCGAGCGTGAGGTTGAGGGCGGGGTGCTCGACGCGGATGTCGTCGCCGCTCAGCGAATGCAGCTCCAGGCTCCAGTCGCGGCCGCCGGGCGCTCGGGTGAAGGAGAGGTCGGCGATCTGCGCGGAGGGCAGCACCGCGTGCAGGCCGGCTTCCTCGGCGTCGAGGTCCAGCTGCTGCGCGCTTAAGCCCTCGAAGCGGATGTTCATGCCGAAGGGCGGCGCCGGGGAGGCGGCGTCCACCATGACCGGGAAGCGCAGCTCGATCACCCCCCGATTGGCGTGCAGCGAGTCGGCGCCCAGCGCGACCCCGCGCTCGCGGAAGGCCATGCGGCCCAGCTCGAGGGGCTCGATCGTCAGGTCCAGGGCGAGGCGCACCGTCGATTCGCCGGGCCCGGGGTGGGCGACCCGCTCTAGAAAATAGCGGCCGCGCAATTCCGTCCCCGCGGCGAGGTTCAGCTCCCCGATCGGCAGCGGGATCGTGCCGGCGCGCAGCCGCCCGCGAAAGTCGACGTGGGGCAGCTCGCCGTCCGGGATCGCGGCCAGCCGCGCGGGGTCCCGTGCCAAGGCGGTCGAGAACCAATCCAAGACCGGCCCGCGGCTGGCGCTGATCATCGGCAGCTCGGCGAGCCCGGCCGCGACGCGGGTCGCGTTAAGCCCACGGCGGTGCTCGTTGAAGCGGACCACCTCGGCCCGGTCGCGGGGGATGGCCTGGCGCAGGCCGCGCAGCGGCGGGAGCGGCGGCGTCTGCCGGGCGCGCTCCGCGTTCATCCAATCCAGCTCCTCCTGTATGACGATCATCTCGGTGTTGGGATTGATGAAGGGAGCGGCCTCCCGCAGGGCAAAATTCCGCTCGGGGTCGAAGAGGGGGCTGAAGATGCGCACGACGTCGCCCAAGCGGCGCGGGAAGGTGTTGTAGCGGATGCCGAGCCGGCTGAAATGGCTCTCATCCGTCAGCCCGAGCGTCGGGAAGAAGGCCCAGAGCATCAGCGCCCCGTAACCGAAGCGCAGCAGGGTGTCGCCGTTGGCGACGCCCTCCTGGAGCGCGGCCAAGGCCGTGCTCTGCACCGGCGAGAAGCGGAACATCCAATCGCGGTGCGGCGGCGGGGCCGCCTCGCTTTCAAAGGGCGTGGTCAGCGGGCCGCTGCCGCCCAAGGGGTTCTCGTAGCTGAAGTCGCCGCGGTCGACGATCTCGTCGACCGAGCTGCGGCTCAAGAAACGCCGGTCGTAGCGGATGGTCGGCGGGTCGACGATCGAGAAGCCGTCGATCTCGAGGTTGTTTAAGGCGACGACGTTCCAGACGTTGGGCTCGAAGTCGATCGACATCCGGGTGATGAGGCTCTCGTCGGTGCCGCGGATCGGCCGCACCTCGCCGTGGATCCGCGCCCGCGTGTTGCTGCGCACCACCAGGTTGGGCGCGGCGGGGCGCTCCCCGCGCGGGGTGTATTCGGAATAGCGCTCGAGATTGCTGCCCCCGTTCACCGAGACGTTGAAGAAGTCCAGATCCAAGGCCTGGATGTGGTCGGCCAGGGAGGCGATCGCGGGGAGGAAGTCCACCAGGCTCAGCCGCCGCGGGGGCGTCGCCTCGCGCGCTTCTCCCGCCCGCAGCAGGGAGGTGTCGAGCCGGAAGGGATTGGGGCGCAGGATCTCCGAGACGGGCCGCGAGAAGAGCGGCGGGAGCCGGAAGCTCGGCGGCGTCAACAGGATGAGCGGCGGTGCCGCGACCGGCGCGGAGCGGCAGGTCGGAGGTTCGGTCCGGACTTCGGCGCGCGGCGGGGTCCAGGCCTCGTCGCAGCCGCCGCATTCGAGGCGGCCGGGCGAAAGATCGATCGTGATCGGCGGGGTCATGGGCGGCGTCCTCCTGCCATGCCGGCGCGGCACTCCGCGTTCTGCCGGCAGAGGGCGAGCAAGTAGTCGACGATGCGGTTGCGGAAGCCCTCGAGGTCCCAGGGCTGGTTGTCGTAGGGCATCACCCCGTTGACCTCATAGGAAAACAGGCGCTGGCCGCGGGCCCCGTAGGCCTCGGCCCCGGTCTCGGGGCGGGCCGTCCCCCGCGGCAAGAGCTCGGCGAAGTTGAGCAGGGTGTCCAAATGAAAATCCCCCAGGGCGTAGCGGCGCCGCCAATCGATGCGGTCGACCCGGCGCCAGCGCCAACGGGTGTCGCGCACCAGCGGGAGGCCGACCCGCCGGCCCGCGGCGTCCATCAGGTAGATGTCGCCGTCGCGGTCGCCGCGCAGCCGCAGGTCGCCGCGGGCGCGCCAGCGGTGGCGATCCTCCGGAAACTCGGCGGTGAAGCCGCCCTCGAAGTGCCCGTCCAGCCCGATGCCCGCGACGGAGGGGTTCAGCAGGTCGAGCAGGCCGCGCGGCAGGACGCGCAGCCCCGCCGCCCGGAAGCGCAGGTCGAGGCCGGTGACGTCCAGGCGGCGCTCCGGGCCGTGCCACAGGATGTTCAAGGCGCCCTCCGCGCCGGGCTCCAAAAGCAGGGTGACGGGGCCGCGCAGGAGACCGCCGGGGGCGCCGTGCGGGTTGAGGCCGAGGCGCAGCCGGGGGACGCGGATCTGGCTGACGCCGTCCTGAAATTCCAAGCGGTCGACGGCCAGCTCCCCTTCGACGCCGCGCAGGACCACCGGGCCGCGGTCGATCGCCGCCGCGCGGAAGTCCGCGAAGTAATGGTCGTGGCCCTCGTACTCGCGCTCTGAGCGCAGCTCCAGATGCCCCTCGCGCACCAGGGGGCGGCGGGCGGGCGCGCCGTTTTCGCCCTCCCTCAGGTCGAAATCGAGGCTGAGGCTGCGGCCGCGTTCCGACTCGGCGCTGCGCAGGGCGACCTCGGCCGCATAAGAGTGCGAGCCGTTGAGTTGAAACAGGATCTCGGCCGAGAGATTTTCCAACAGGCCCTCGAAGTCGTAGCGCGCCGCCTCGGGACGCAGCGGGAGCGGGACGGCGGCGCCGAGCTCCACGCGGCGGGTGCGGCTCGCCCAGCCGGAGAGCGCGAGGCGCGCCCGGGGTTCGGCCGAGGGGCCCCGCAGGAAGGCCTCCAAGCCCGGCGGGGACTCCGGACGGTCGCTCAGCGTCAGGGAGAATTCGGTCAGGAGGGGACGCCGTCCGCCCGCCTCCCACAGCTCGCCGTTTCGAAATTCTAAAGAGGTCGATTCGGGCAGGGGCTCCAAGCCGGTCTCGGTCAACTGCCAGGTGCTGCGAAACAACAGCTGGCCGTCGAGCTCCACCGCGCCCAAGGCGGGCAAGGCGGCCTGCGCGCTCAGCGCGAGATTGCCTTCCATCCAGAGGCGGCCGGTCGCGGCGTCGAACTCGACGCGCAGCCCGGGCGGCGTTTCAATCCCGTCCAGCTCCGCGCTCGCGGCGGCCGCCGCAAGCGTCGCCGTCTCGAGGCGGATCGGCGGGCGGTTCGGGCCCGGCCGCGCCGGGAAGTCGATGGGATCCAGGTTGATCTCGAGGTCGCGGGACTCCGCCGTCACCGCTTGGCCCCCGCGATAGACGACCTCGAAGCTGCCGCGCGAGGGGCCGAGATCAAGGACGCCGGGCAGGAAGAGGTCATTGAGCCGAGCGACGTCGAGCTCGACGCGGCTGCCGGGCTCCAGCCATTCCTGAAGGGGTTGCAGGATGGCCCGCGCCCGGCTGAGCGGCCCCCGCGGGTCCGGCGCGGCGGGAACGGCGCCGGTGGAACGGACGCGGCGCCAGTCGAGGAGGCGCGCGATCAGAGTCTCCAAATTGAAATGCGCCGGCAGGCGTCCGTTCGGCTCCAGGAGCTCCGCCGGAATAAATCGCGTCAACAAGTAGTCGATCCGCAGATTGTCGCGGTGGTTGGGATAGGTCGCGGCTGGGTAGCAATCCGCCGCGCCTGCGTCGGGGGCTCGCGCCAGACATTCGGCCACGGCCTCCCACTGATCCCCTGCGGGGAGGTCGCGGCCCAGCGGCGGGCGCGGGACCATGAAGGGGTCGAGTAAGAACAAGGCGCCGGCACCGGTGCGGGCGATGGCGTGCAGCTCGCCGTAATCGCCGACGCTGACCCGTTCGGGCCAGAAATTGAGGCCGAGGGGGCCGTCCAGATAAACGCCGTCGATGGCGAGGAGATTTCTCAGGCCGAGCCGAAGGGCGTTGTCGCGGACCTCGAGGCGGGAAGTGAGGGCGGCCCCGGGGGAGATCTCCACGCCTAGGGCCTGGTAGGGCGAATCGCTCCAAGGAAAGCCCGCGAATTCCCGAAGGCCGGGGCGAAGCCGGATCTCCGCCGCGAGCTCGGCGCGCCCCACGTCGAGGCGCAGCGGCCGCGGCGTCTCGCGCGCCGCCTCGAAATTGCTTCGCACCCACCACTCTTGTTGGGGGAGCTCGGGATCCACCGCAGAGATCCAGTCCGGCCAGCGTCCCTCGGTGGGACAGGGGGGGGGCTCGGGCAGGGTCTCGTCGAGCGAGGCGGTGCCGCGGGCCCCGTGACAGTTGGCGCAAGGGGGCGTCATGCCGAGACCCCTCTCGACCCAATGGCCCTTCGCGATGGCGTGCCCCATGCGAAATGCGTCATGATTTCATGATTTTTAGGCGGCTACCCTCTTTTAACCGCTGTGCCCCGGCAGGTTCCCTACCTGATTTATCGGGGCTTCCTAGGGGAAGTTGCCCCGGAAGACAACCAAATTCTCTAGGGATTCTAAGGTTTTACCTTCACGCACCGCGGCAATTGGAAACCGCCGATCCACTAACTAAGGCAGGTCGGGGGGTTTGGCCCCGCGGACGTGCGCTTCCATCCAGCGCTGCCAGCTGGCGAGGTCGGGGGGCCTCAGGCTCAGGTCGTGGACCGTCATCCGAAAGCGCAGCTGGTCGCCCAGGCCAAGGTCGCGCTGAAACTCCAGATCCTCGCCGGCGGGGATGCGGGGGTTCTTTCGGTTGTGGCGGAGGTATTGATGTTCCAGGGTGGGTACTTCTGTGCCCAAATAGCCCGGATTTCGGCTCAGAATCAATAAAATGTCCTCCGGCCCATAGGGCTGTTCTTGGTTTTTCAATAGGGCCTCCATCGGGCTTAGGACCTCGACGCTCCGCCTCTCCTGTCCTTGGGGGGAGGGGCGAATCCAAATCTGCAGGTTGCTGACGCTCCCGATCTCCGGGTCTTCGACCTCCCTCTGGTGGAGGGTGAGTAGGATGTGCTGGGTGAGGCCGTGGAGGCGTTTGCGCTCCTTTTCCCCCCGGATCATCATCTCGTCTAAGTAGCGGTCGACGCTCTCTCGGGCCCCCGCCATGATCCGGGGAAAATAGGCGACCAGGAGGGTGGGACCGGTGATCGTCGACTTGTTGGGCTCGGCCGGCGCTTGGTTGACGGGGGCAGGCTCGGCGGGGAGGGGACCGGGTGGCCGCAGCTCGCGGGTCGGCTCCAGCAAGACGTATTCCTTGGCGGCGGGGGGCAGGGTGTCGAGCAGGGGCTCGGCCCTTAGGCCCTCGCTCGCGAAGCCTTGGATTGATCGGTAAAAGGGGAGGAAGCCGGCGACCGGCGGGAGGCCGGCCTGCTGGCGGCGCAGCTCCCAGACCGCGTTGGGCAGGTAGTCCTGGAGTCGCAGCGAGCCGTCGGCGGTATTCAACCGGAAGCGCACCTCGTTGGGATCGCTCTGCGGGCCCAGCCGGCTTCTCGGGTGCAATTCCAGGGCGTAGTTTTCCAGGGAGCCGTCGACCGGCAGGAGGCGGACCAAGAGCTCCCGCCGCCGCGCGATGGCCGCGGCGACCTGACCCTCGATGCGCAGATTGAGGGCGTTCCACAGCTCGACGCGCAGCCGGGCGGCCAAGAGGGCGGCCAGGCGAATGGATTCCGCGTCGCGGCCTTGCGCGGCGCCCCAGCGTTGCGCGTCCCTGCCGATCACGCCCTCGTCGGGCGGCGGGTCGCTGCCGCGACGGCCGCGAATAATGGGCGGCGAGGGCGGGCCGCCCTGCTCGCCCTCCATGAGGATGTTCAACTCGCGGGCGCGTACTTGGGGCTCGAGCGGCAGGGCCCAGGCGAGGCGCGGGCTTAAGGCGGACTTGACGGGAGGGCCGGAGAGCTCGGCCTGCAGGTCGAGGCCCCGTTGCCAGGCGTCGAAGGACTTTCCGAAGAGGGGACGACTGAGGGCGCCGGCGACATGGAATTGCAAGAGGAGGGCGAGGGAATCGACGAGCGTCGTCGCCCCGTCGAGGCGCGGCCGCAGGCCGAGGCGTTCTTCCAAGGCATGACCGAGTTGGATGCCGGTCAAGAGGGCGCCCTGCTGGAACAACATCTGTAGGGGCCCTTCGCGAAGGGCCCCTACGGGGGCGACAAACCTACGGTTCGCGGCGCTGCCTCCCCACCCCGCCAACTTTAATCCCCCCAAGACCAGATAGCTCGACGCGACCTCCCGGCCGAAGGTCTCGCCGCGCCAATCCTGCGCCCGCCCCAAGGCCGCCCCGCCCAGCTTGGCGCCGAGCGCGAAGGCCGGCGCCTCCAGGGCGAAACCCGCCAGCGCCGCCGCGCCCTTAAGGCCGGGGCCGCGCGTCAGGAGACCGGGCGGCAATTGCAGCAGGCCGCGCAGCGTCGTGAGGCGCGTCATGCGATAGACCGCCCCGGCCGCGCCCATGGCGAAGAGGGTGCTGGGCTCGAGGGCCTCCCGCGTCAGGCGCCGCAGCAGGACTTCGGCGCGGGGGCCGAGGGCGCCGCGGCCGAGGATCGCATCGAGGCCCTCTTGTGCGAGGGTCCGTTCGCGCTTGTCCCCCGTTAAAGGGGGAACGGCCCCCACAGCGGGTGTCTCTTGCAAGACCGCCGAATATAATTCCGCCGCCAGCTCCGGCTGCGCCGCCTCCAGGCGTCGCCCGAAATTCATCAAGTCGCGATAAAAGATTTCCGGATCGGTCTCCCGCCCCAGCGCCTCCAGCTCGCGGGCCTGCGCGGGCCTCCAAGGCAAGTCGCGCAGCCGCGCCCAGCCGCCTTGCGGGTCGTCGAAAGCATAAGTCTGCTTGTCCCGGCGAGGCCTCGATCCGATGCGGATCCCGGCCGTGTCTCCCCAGTTCATGTGGCACCCGATTCGTACCCCGAAATTCCGCCCTCGGGAACGTCACGGTGCGAGCGATGTCGCGATGGCCGCTGGATCGGCATTAACCCAGGAAGGTTGCGATATCCATCAAGATTCGGGGAGGGCGGTGACGGGGTCGCCGACGGCCAGGTCGAGGACCTCCATGTTGGGGACCCAGAGTTGCAGGCCGGGCATCCCCAGCTCGGGGGTGTTGGCCTCGAGGGTGAGCAGGCTGTAGCCCTCGCGGAGGTTCCGCACCAGGCCGGCGACCCGGTACCATTGCTCCGGCGCGGCGTCGACGTCGGGGACCAAGTCGACGCGGTAGGCCCGCGCCTCCGCCTCTCCGGCGAACCCCGTGAAGCCGTAGACGATTTGCGGCGGGAGGACGCGGAGCCCGCGCAGGCCCTCCAGGGCCTGGACGACGGAGTCGCGGGCCTCGCCCAAGACCGCCACCGAGGTAATGCGGCCGGTGGCGCGGGCGTCGACGGAAAGCATGGCCTCTTCGATTCGGCGGCCCTGGTCGCGGTGCCGCTGGGTTACGTTGCGGACGGCGGGGCTCCCGTCGTCGAAGGCGACGATCTGGCCGTTGCCGGCCTCGAAGAGGACGCGGACGTTGCGGACGAGGCGCTCCTCCTTGTTGTCGTAGACGGTGCCGCTGGCCAGGGCGCTGTACAGCGAGCCGGCGACGGGCAGTCCTTGGACCTCGCGGATGTCGCCCATCAGGATCCGCATGTTCACCATCGCCCGCGAGCCGCCGGCGAAGCCCGCGAATTCTTCCGCCCAGCCTTGGCGCTGCCGTCGCCGGACGGTGACGTCGATGCCGCGCGTGGTGGTGCGCACGCGCTGACCGTCGCCCGCCACCTCCGACCTCAGCCCCCGGTAGGCGGCCTCGATGGCGTCGAATTGCGCCAGATCCTCCGGCGCCGTGAAGTGGCGGCGGAAGAGCCGGACGATCTCGAAGAGCCGGTTGAGCCGGTCGCCGATCGCGTTCAGCTCTTGGAGGGCGACGGTGTAGAACGGAAAACCCCCCCGCTCCTGCCGCAGCCGCTCCAGTCCTTGGCGATAGGTCTCGAGGCGCTGGCGCAGGACCCCGTCCCAGCGCGGCATGCGCAGCGACTGGAAGGAGGGGCGCGTCAGGCCCGCGGCCGGCGTCGCGACGGGCACCCAATGCTCCTCCTTGCCGCAGATCTGACGGTGGATTCGCAGGAGGGACCGCAAGGTGTCCGTCCGCGCCGCGGCGCCGCGCTGCTCGTGCGGGTCCAGCCAATCGGGCTGGCTTAAGCTCATCTCCAAGAGGGGCATGGGCGTGCTGAGGGTATTGGAGAAGCGCTGAATTTCGGAAAAGATCTCTTCCGGGTCGCGGAAGGCGGCGACGGGCGTGCTGTCGCGCCGCGGTTCCTCGGCGGGTTCGGGCGTCGCGGGGCGCGAGCCGAAGAGGCCTTGGACCTGCTCCAGCAGGTTGCGCCGCGGCCGCGGCGGGACCGGAGTCTGGGGGGGTCGCGGCAGGCGGAAGACGAAGATCGCGGGCGCGTCCCGCTCCTCGACGGGGTTACGGCCGAGGCGGCGGGTGACCGTGACGAATTCCCCCGGCTCCTCCGCGCTGGGCTCGGTCCCGAAGACGTCGCGCCCGGCCTCGGCCACGAATTCGACCGTGTCCCGGTCGCGCAGCTCGTACCATTGGAAGGGCGCCAGGTTGCGGCCGTTGATGCGCAGGCCCCGCGAGCCGTCGTGGGCCCGCACCTCCACCTTCCCCGCGACGACCCGCAGGTCCAGGTGGCGCCGCGAGATGTGGCGCAGGTGATCGGGAAAAAGATTTTCCGCCGCCCGACTGGCGCGGCCCAGCGCCAGGACTTGGCCCTCGGCGGGCGGCGTTAGGAAGCGCTGGTTCTCCGGCACGGCCTCGGGCGGCGGGGCGAGGAAGTAGCGCTCTTCGGAAAAATTCGGATTTTCGAACCAGCCCAGCAGGCCGGCGTGGGGCGGTCGGTCGGAGCCGCGCCGCGCGCCCTCGCCTGGATTGGCTTGCACCACCATCGCGACGCCGCCCGCGAGCAGGCTGCCCATCCCGGCGAGCAGCCACGGGAGGTCGGCGCCACCGCCCGAGCCCATCCCGACCGAGGCCTCGGCCAGGGAGGGATGGAAGAGCAGGCCCAAGCCCGAGCCCGCTGCGAGCAGGGCGATCAAGCCGCCGCTTGGAGCGGAGTTCGCGGCCGGGCGCGGCGCGCGGCTGCGCGACCAGACGGCGAAGGCACGGTGCCGGATCTCGAAACTTCCGTCTTCCCACAGGGCCTCGAGGGCGCGACGGGCGCCTTCGTGTTCCCCGCCTGCCAAGAGGGCCTCGGCGGCGCGCAGCCGGACGGCGGGGAAGCGGCTCTCCAAATAGGCCTCCAGCCGCTCGCTCGCCTCCAGACTCGCGCCCAACTCTAACCGGGCGCGAGCCGCCTCGACCTGCAGGCGCTCGGTGGCCTGGATCGAGGCGGGTTCGGTTGTCAAAAAGAAGGTTTCGAGGGCCTCGCGATCCCCCCGCGCCCGGGCCGCGGCGATCCACAGCTCCGCCGCCCCCCGCCGGATCTCCGAGTGAGGCGATTCGGTCCGCAGGCGCTCCAGCTCGGGGAGCAACGCGGCGGCCTCGCCGGGGCCGAGGCGGGAGATGGCCCGCTCTTGGACGGCGCGGTCGTTCAAGACGAGCAAGGAGCGCCACAGCGCGACGGCACGTCCAGGACGCCCGCTGGCGGCGTAGGCCTCCGCCCAATCGGCCCGCTCCGCGAGGGAGGCGGCCTCGCGCATCGCGGCGGGGTTGGGGATGGCCGCCTCGCTGCGCAGGCGGGTCAGGGCCAGGCCGGCTCGGAAATAAACGGTCCGGCTGTAACGGAAGAAACCCCGCAGCTCGGGGAGGGCCTCTTCCACTTGGCCGAGTCGGCCCAGGGCCTCGAGGGCCGAGATGCGGTCCAAGGCGGAGGGCTGCCAGGTGAAGGCGCGGGGTCGTAGGACGGGAACCATCTCGGCGTCGCCCAATTCCACCCGCGCGGTTTCGGCGAGCATCGCGACCGGCGCCGGGTAGGCGGCGCTCAAGGCGCGCAGCTCCGGCAGGGTCTCGACTGCCCGGAGCGCGACCAGGCCCTCGAGGGCCGGGGCCACGACGAGCAAATGAGGGTGGCTTAAGGCCGTCCGCAGTTCGGCGATCACCTCGGCACGGTGGCTCGCGCCGAAGGCGCGCAACGCGGCCAGCGCGGCGGCCGACTCGGAACCGTTTTGGCGGAACCATTCGCCCAAGAGCGGGATGCCGCCGGCGAGTCGGTGCTCGCGGATCCAGACGATTTGCTCGGCGCGGCTGAGGGGATGTCCCTGCCGGGTCAGATAGGCCAGCGAGGAGCGGAGGAGGGCCGCGTCGGTGCCCCTTGCCCCTTCGGCGAGGCGAAACTCCAAGGGCAGCCCCGGTGGAAGCGCCCGCCCGCGCGGGGCGCTCAGGCCCGTCTCGTAGGGGAGCGGGAGCTGCGCGGTCGCGGCGCGCCGGCCGCGGGCGCCGCCCGGACCTGCGGCCATGGCGAAGACGGTGTTGGGGAGGTCCCCCGGCCCCCCGGCCGTGACGAGGCGGGGGAGGCGCGGCGCCAAAGCCTCGAGGCGAGGGACGGAGAGCAGCGCCTCGCCGCGCGCATCGATCAGGCGGTCGCCGCGGGCCTGGGCCTCGCCGAAGGCCTGGTGGGCCAGGCGGCCGCCGGCGTGGAATTGCAAGAGCGTCGCGAAGGCGTCGGTGAATTCGGTCGCGCCGTCGTGGTGTTCCCGCAGGCCCAGCCGGGCCTCGAGGCGATGGCTCGCGAGGATGCCGGCCAGCATCGCGGCCTGGGGCAGGAGCGTGCGCAGCAGCCCCGCGGAGAGGCCGGGGTCTTGCGCGTAGCGCCGCAGCGCTAGGCCGCTGAAGCCCCCGAAGGCCTTGAGGCCCAAGAGGGTCAAGGCGCCGCCGGCGAATTCCCGGCCGATCGCCCCCGGGCTCCAGTCCTGCTCGCGGCCCAAGGCCGCGTGGCCGAGCCGCGAGGCAGCAGTGAAGGCCGGGGCCTCGGCCAGGAAGCCCAGGGCGCCCGCGGAGAGCCGGGCCCCGAGACCGCGCGTCAAAAAATTCGTGCCCGGCGTCGACGCCAAGCGGCTCAAGGCCGCCAGACGCGTCATGCGAAAGACGCTGCCCGCGACCCCCATGGCGAAGATCGCGGCGGGGTCGCTGGCCTGCTGGGCGAGGCCGCGCAGGAGGAATTCGGCGCGGGGGGCGGCGGCGCCGCGGCCCAGGATCGCGTCAAGGGCGCCTCGCGCGCGGTCCTGTAGAGGCCGTTCGCGAAGGGCCCCAGCGGCGCCCGTCTCTTGCGCAACGGCGGCATACAACTCGGCCGCGACATCGACCCTTCCCGCGCGCTCCTCCCGCTGCGCCAAGGTGAGTAGCCCCTCGAGGTAGAGACAATCGTCGGTCTCCCGCGTCAGGGATTCCAGTTCCCGCCTTGCCGAGGAGTCCAGGATTCCGGCCCAGGCGCCGTTGGGTTGCAGGCGTTCCACGGCTAAGTCCTCCCCGGGGCGTCGAGGTTGCGGAACCAGTGCAGGCGGGTGCGCCCGCCTAGAGGGCCGAATTCGATCACGTCGCCGTCCTGCAACTCGACCCTATTTTTGGGTGCGAGCGTGAGCTCGCGCGGGGCCGTGCCGCCCTCAGTCCGCAGCAGGCGCACGGGCGCCCCGTTGTCGGCGCGGGGCGCCGCCTGAAAGAGATAGGTATCTCCGTCCTGAAGCAGAAAGAATTCCACGTCTTGACCGGCGATCTCATAGCGGCGGGCCTGCGGATTCCAGGCGCCGTGCAGGTAGATGCCGCCGGGGCCGGGGTTCGTTCCGACCGGAATCGGGTCGCCTCCCTTCAGACGCGGGCTGAGCAGCACCCGGGTTCTGTCGTTCGCCTCGTAGACGAGGTCGGGGAGGCGCAAGAGGGGGGACGGGTAGATCGCGCGGTAGCGCTCGAGCAGCTCGGTGGGGATGGACTGGCGCGGGATCCGGATCTCCACGTTCGATAAAAGGTCGGCGATATTCCCCGGAATTCGACTCAGGCTGCGCTCAAGGAGCGCTCCGTCGTCCATGGGGGCCACCCGAGGGGCCTCCGCGCGGATCAGGGCCAGCCGGAAACCGGGCCGGGGGGCGATCCAGAGCAGCTCCGTTCCGCCCATTTGGATGCGGTTCCCGTTGCTCAGGGGCCGGCTCGGCCGGCCGCCGGCCAGGGGCTGGCCGTTGACGCGGATGCCCTCGCGGCGCGCCAAGTCCTGCAGGGCCTTGGGCACCGTCTCGACGCGGGCGACCTGCCAATCCATCGCCAGGTAGCCGCTCCCGTCGCTCTCGATCAGAAAGGGTCTGGCGGGGGTCTCCTCTGCCGAGGCGCGACTCAGGATCCCGCCCAAGGTGCCGAGGGCGCGCAGCTGCTCGGCGGTGATGCCGCGAACGCCGCGGGTATAGGTCGGCAGGACGTAGCCGGAGGAGGAATGGTAGAGCGGGACGCCAAGGCGATATTCGGAGCCGGGCAGAATAGGCAAGGCCAAGACCGGCTTTTGCAGGGCGTCGGCGAATTGCTGCAGGTCGAGGTGCTGGCCGATGCGGAAGAGGGTCTCGTCCTCGTTTGCCCGCTCCGGGAGTGGGGTCTGCGGGAGGGCGTGCGTCAACTCGAGGATGCGGGTGAAGAAGCCGTTCGCCAAGTCGACGCCGATGTCGAAGACCCGCGGACCCTTGCGGCGCACGGCGAAGCGCGCGTTGCTGCGCATCGGTCCTCCATCCCTGGGAGCGGCTCCCGAAAGCGCCGCAAGTAACTCTTCGGGGCCGACCGTCCGGTAGAGGTTGTCCTCGTGGCTGAAGCGCAATCGTTCCGTCACGAGTTGCGCCTCGCCCGCCAGAGGGGCGTCGGCGGGCGGCGGTCCGCCCAACCCGGAGAGGATGCGGGCGCGATGGCGATTGAAAAAGTCGGGGGATTCTTGGGGTACGCCGCGATAGTGGTCGTAAAGGCGCTTGAGGCCGTAGGCGGCGCCCCCTCCCGCCAGGGTCACCAGCGCGGTGATCACCTCGATGCTGAGCGGGTCCAAGATGTTCATGCCGTGGTCCTGGGCCCAGGCTCGGCCGGGGACTAAAAAGGTATGAAGTCCCACGCCCAGGGCTGCGAGCGCAGGGCCCCAGGCGAGGCCGCGCCGGAGCGAGCCGCGTTCCACTCGGGTCGGGTTTCGGAAGTTGAGCGCGTCGAGGATGCGGACCTGGCCTTCCAAGGCGCGCTCCCGCGCCGCCGCGGTCTCGCCGAAGGCGTGATGGGCGAGGCGTCCGCCGACTTGGAAGCTGAGCAGCGCGGCCAGGGCGTCGGTGGCGGCGGTCGCGTCGCCGCGCGCCTCGCGCAGCCCTAGTTGCGTCTCGAGGCGATGGCTGAGCAGCAGGCCGCCAAACATCGCCGCCTGCGGGAGGACCGTCCGCGCGGCCTGGGCCCCAAGGCCGCCGCCGGCGGCCCAGCGCCCGAGGGCCGCCTGGCTCAGGCCGCCTGCGAGGCGCAGGCTGAGCAAGGTCAGGGCGCCGCTCGCAAAATCACGAAATAGGGCCTCGCGGCTTAGGTCGACCTCGCGGCCGAGCAGGGCGTCCGCCCCGCGATGGGCGAGGGTGAAGGTCGGGGCCTCGAGCAGGAAGCCGGCGCCGCCGGAGAGCAGGCGCGCGCCGAGGCCGCGCGTCCAAAGGGTTTCGGCGGGAGAGATCGCGAGCCGGGAGAGGGTCGCGAGCCGCGCGGTGCGGAAGGCGAGGCCCGCCAGTCCCATCGCGGTCAGGACGGCCGGGTCGCAGGCCTCGGCGGCGAGGCGGCGGCCGAGGAATTCGGCGCGGGCGAGGTTGTCGCCGCGGCCGAGGATCGCGTCGAGACGGCGTTGTGCGCGTTGTTGTAGGGGCGAACCTGGAGTTCGCCCTCCTGCACGATGGGGGAGGGCGCTCCCTTCACTCGCTTCATCCTCGCGGCGCGACCGGGGCCCCAGGTTCGCCCCTACGACAGCCGCATAGATTTCGCCCGCCAGCTCGAGATGCCCGGCCCGCTCCTGCCGCTCCGCCAAGCCCAGCAGGCCTTCCAAAAAACTCGGCGCCTCCTGCTCCCGCGCCAGCGCGTCCCACTCCGCCAAGAAGCCATCGCCGCCGCGGCGCGCGAGCGCCGCGCGTCCGCCGCAGGCGCGGGCGAGATCGGCCAAGAGCGTCTCGGCCGAAAAAGTCTCCGGCGCCGAGACTCGGCGAGTTCCCAAGAAAGTCGGAAAGATTAAATTGCCTGGCCCCCCCGAGCCATAGGTCAAGCTGCCTCCAAGAAAGGAGCGAATGGAATTTCACGAAAGCAGGGTCTTTTCGGTCGCGGCCTAAAAAAGTTGTGCGGCGCCCTCTCCTGAGGTTCTTAGGAAAATACGGAGTGAAAACAAAAAGCTGCAAAGGTAGCGGGTCTTCCGCCGCTCCAAAGCCTCGCCGCGGCCGAGGATCCCCGTCACCGGGCCCCACGGTAGAGGGGGAAATTTCACCAAAACCAAGGCAGTCCTAAAAGGCGGAAGATGGCGCGGGTCCCCTGCGGGTGGCCCCCCCAAAAGGGCAGCCAACTCAAGGCGACGAAGTGGAAGGTGAGCAGGCCGGAGAAGGTCTTCGCCAAGACCGGCCGCGCCTGCATCCAGGCCTGGATCCGCCGCAACCAGGCTCCGCCGGGACCCAAGGCCGGGACCCGCAGTTTCCAAAAATCCTGCCAGAGCCGAAGGACGCAGAGGCCCAGGCCGTGCCAGAGCCCCCAGATCAGGAAGGCCGGCGAGGTGACGTGCCAGAAGGCGCAGACCAGGAAGGTGAGGACGTAGTTGCGGTATTGGCGCTTGCGCTTTCCGCCCAAGGGTTCGTAGACGTAGTCGCGCAGGCAGGCGGTGAGCGTCCTATGCCAATTGCGCCAAAAATGCGCGAGGTTTCTTTGGAAATAGGGGTAGTCGTAGTTCTCGGGCAGCCGGATGCGCAGGACCTCCGAGAGCGTGATCGTGAGGTCGTTCGCCCCGGAGGCGATGAGGTAGAAGCTGATCGCCCGCGCGTAGAGGATCTGGAGGAGCGCGGCGTAGGGGAGGGCGGCGGTCTGCGGCCAGAGCGCGTCGTAGTCGAGGCGGATCCAGAAGTAGCAGGCCCACAGCTTGGCCAGGCCGCCGACGATTCGCAGCGACATCCCGAGGTTGAAGTGTGGCCGCCAGTCGATATCTTGAAAAAACTCCGTGGCGAAAAAATCTTGGTAGCGCTGGATCGGCCCGCCCTTCATCGTCGGGAAGTAGAAGAGGTAGAGCAGGAAATCCGTCAGGGAGCTCAGGCGAAGGGTGCCGCGCAGCCAATCGACGTTGACATGGAGGACGCGCCAGAAGAGATAGGCGATTCCTAAGGTCTGGACGCTCGGCGCGGCGAGGCCGAAGCGCCCGGCGTTCATGAGGGCGAAGTAGCCGGCGGCGAAGGCCGCGATGACGCCCAGGGCGACGGCTTTTTTTCCGCGCCCTCCGCAAGCCTTGTCGGCCCAACGGAGCAGGCCGTACCAGATTCCGGCGAAGGCCAGCTGCCCGAGGACGAGGGGCGCGCCGAGGAAGAGGCCGAAAAAGCCCAGGCTTAAGGCCAGCAGCAGCTCGCGGCGCCGCGCGGGAAAGAGCCAAACCAGCGCCGCGGCCAGCGCGATTCCCGCGACCAGGCGCGGAAAGGCCTGGCCGAGGGCCTGAAACCAGGGAGAGGCGAACCAAGGCGGCGGCATCGTCCGACCCTTAAGCGAAATTTTTCGAAAAGCCATGAAGAAATCGGAAGCCCAACTCCTCTCGGTCTGGCTGCCCCTGCCGCGGCGCCGGGTCTTCACCTATGCGCTGCCTCCGGGGATGGCGCCGCCCGCCCCCGGGGCCCTGGTGCTCGCGCCGATGGGGCGCCGCAAGGTGGTGGGGCTCGTCGCCGAGCTCGGCGTGCCGGCGCCCGAGGGCGTCGCGGAGTTGAAGGAGATCTTGTCGGTCCTGCCGGAGGACTTCGCCCTGCGCCCGCCCCTGCTGCGCGTCTTCCGCTGGGCGGTGGGCCACTACCTGACGCCGCCCGGCGAGGTCCTGCGCACCTTTCTGCCGCCGGCCCTCTTCAAGGAGGGCGCCGCCAAGGGCGAGCGGGCCCGGCAGCGCCCGCCGGTGGCCGGCTTTGCGGGCGGGGAACCGCCGGCGCTGACCGAGGCCCAGCAGGTCGCGATCGCGGAGGTCCTGGAGCGGAGCGAGGGTTTTCACGCCTACCTCCTGCACGGCATCACCGGGAGCGGCAAAACCGAGGTTTATTTGCGGCTCTGCGAGGAGATCCTCCGCCGCGGCCGCTCTGCGCTGATCCTGGTGCCCGAGATCGCCCTCACCCCGCAGACCCTGGGCCGCTTCGCCGCGCGCTTCGGCGAGGGGGTCGCGGCCTATCACTCGGGGATGACCGAGGCCCAGCGCCTGCAAGTGTGGTGGGGGGTGAACGAGGGTAGGCTGCGGGTGGTGGTGGGGACGCGCTCGGCGCTCTGTCTGCCCTTTCCCGACCTGGGGATCCTGGTCGTCGATGAAGAGCACGACGCGAGCTACAAGCAGGAGGAGCGCTTCCGCTACCACGCCCGCGACCTGGCGGTGGTGCGGGCCAAGGAAGAAGGGATCCCCGTCGTGCTCGGCTCGGCGACGCCCTCGGTGGAGACGCTCGAGAACGCGGGCCGCGGCAAGTACCGCCTGCTCAAGCTCCCCGACCGTGCGACCGCGGGACATCTGCCCCGCATCCATTTGGTCGACCTCAAGACCCACCCCGCCGACCCCGAGACCCTGCTGACCGCGCCGCTCGCGGCCCAACTGGACGAGACCCTGCGGCGCGGCGAGCAGGCCCTGCTCTTTCTCAACCGGCGCGGCTTCGCGCCCTTTCTTTTGTGCTGCGGCTGCGGTGAGGCGCCGCGCTGTCCCAACTGCGAGATCTCGCTCACCTACCACAAGCGGCCGGCTGCGATGGTCTGCCACTACTGCGAGTTTCAGACCCCGCCCGCGCAGACCTGCGCAAAGTGCGGCTCCGAGGAACTGCGTGCGATGGGTACCGGGACCGAGCGCCTGGAGGAGGCCCTGCAGAAGCGCTACCCCGAGCTGCGGCTGGCCCGCCTCGACCGCGACGTGGCGAGCGGGCGGCAGCGCACCGAGGAAATTTTAAGCCGCTTCGCCGCGGGCGAGCTGGACGTCTTGGTGGGCACCCAGCTGGTCGCGAAGGGCCACGACTTCAAGCGCCTTACCTTGGTGGGCATCCTGCTCGCGGACAGCACCCTCAACCAGCCGGATTTCCGCGCGGCGGAGCGCCTTTTCCAGCTGGTGACCCAGGTCGCGGGGCGGGCGGGGCGCCACGATCTCCCCGGCGAGGTCTTTTTGCAGACCTTTCGTCCCGAGCACTACGCCATCGTCTCCGCCCTGGGCCACGACCTCGAAGGATTCTTCGCCCGGGAGCGGGCGCAGCGCGAGGAAGTCGGCTATCCGCCCTTCCAGCGCGTCGTCCTGCTGAAGCTGAGCGGCAGCCAGGCCGACCGGGTGGAGCGCGCCTGCGTAAAGCTGGCCGAGGACCTGGCGGTGCTGTTCGGCCGCCACCCCGAGCTGCGCATCCTGGGCCCCGCGCCGGCGGCGCTGGCCAAGCTGCGCGGGCGCTACCGCTGGCAGGTGATGCTGCGCACGCCGAAATTCGAGGCGATGCGGCGGCTGCTTGAGGAAAAGCTGCCCTATTTCGAAGAACAGCTGCCGCCGGGCGTCGCCCTCCATGTCGATGTGGACCCGATCGGCGTATTTTAGTAGGCTGGAATCATGATGTTGGACATCCTGAAATACCCCGACAAGCGCCTGCGCGAGCGCTCGGCTCCCGTGAAACCGGAAGAGATTAACAGCGTCGCCTTCCAAAGGCTCCTCGACGACATGTTCGCGACGATGTACGCCGCGCCCGGCGTGGGCTTGGCGGCGGTGCAGGTCGGGGTCCTGCAGCGCTTCATGGTCCTGGACGTCGGCATCCCCGAGGGCGAGCTGATCAAGCGCGACCCGAAGGTTCTCATCAACCCCGAGTTTGTCTCCAAGGAAGGCGAGGTCGTCTGGGAAGAGGGCTGCCTGAGCTGCCCCGACCTGACGGTCCCGGTGAAGCGCGCGCAGCGCGTGGTCGTGAAGGGCCTCGATAGGGAAGGCAAACCCTACGAGCTGACCGGCGAGGACCTGCTGGCCGTGGCCCTGCAACACGAGGTCGACCACATGGACGGGATCCTCATCCTCGACAAGCTGAGCCGCCTGAAACAAGACCTCTACAAGGACAAAGTCAAAAAAGGGCAGGTCGTGGTGCGGTAGCGACGGTGCGCGGTTTAACGCGCTTCGCGCTGCGCGAGTACGCCTCGCTGACGGATGGCCCGCATCGTCTTCATGGGTTCCCCCGAGATCGCCGTCCCCTCGCTGAAGGCACTGCACGCCGCGGGGCACGAGATCGCCGCGGTCGTGACGCAGCCGGACCGGCCCAAGGGCCGCGGCCAGGTCCTGGCCGCGCCCGCGGTCAAGGTCGCCGCCCAGGCGCTGGGGCTTGCCGTGCTGCAGCCCGAGAAGATCCGCAGCCCCGAGTTCGCCGCGGCGCTGCGGGAGCTTAGGCCCGAGCTGATCGCGGTCGTCGCCTACGGCAAGATCCTCCCGCCCGAGGTCCTGAAGATCCCCGAGATCTGCTGCGTCAATCTTCATTTTTCTTTGCTGCCAAAATACCGAGGCGCCGCCTGCGTCGCCTACGCCTTGATGAACGGCGATACGGAGAGCGGCGTGACGACCATCGTGATGGAGGCGGGCCTCGACACCGGTCCTATATTGATGCAGTGGAGCGAGCCGATCCGTCCCGACGACACCGCGGGCAGTCTGTCGGAGCGCCTCGCCGTCCTGGGCGCCGAGCAGCTGGTCCGGACGGTCGAGGCCTTGGAGCGGGGTACGATCCACCCGACCCCGCAGGGCGAGGCCGAGGCGAGCTACGCGCCCTTGCTCAAGAAAGAAGAGGGCCGCATCGACTGGAGTCGGCCCGCGACGGAGATTTTCAACCGCTACCGGGGCTTGAGCCCTTGGCCCGGGGTCTACGGCTTCCTCGAGGGCAAGCGGGTGATCTTCACCGAGCTGGGGCCCGCGCCCGGGGCCGCCGCGGGCCCGCCGGGCTCGCTGCGCCGGGGATCCCGGGGGGAACTGTGGGTGGATTGCGGCGCGGGCAGCCTCGAGGTATTGCGGCTTAAGCCCGAGGGAAAAAGCGTTTTGTCGGCGGGGGATTTTATGCGAGGCTTGCAGGGCAAGACCCCGCTGAGATTCGAATAGGAAGGCCTATGCCGAAACTGATCGCCCCATCCATTTTGAGCGCCGACTTCTCCCGCCTGGGAGACGAGGTCCGGGCCGTCGAGGCCGCGGGCGCCGACATCATCCACTTCGACGTGATGGACGGACACTTCGTGCCCAACATCACCGTCGGTCCGCTGGTCCTTGAGGCGGTGCGCAAGATCACGAGGCTTCCCATCGACGCGCACCTCATGATCGATCATCCGGATCAATATGTGGCGGAATTCGTCAAGGCGGGGGCCAACTACGTCAGCGTCCATGTCGAGGCCTCGCGCCACCTGCACCGCTCGATCCAGCTGATCCGCTCGCTCGGCGCCAAGGCGGGGATCGCCCTCAACCCGCACACGCCGGTCGCCGCGATGGGCTACATCCTGGACGAGGTGGATTTCATCCTGGTGATGACGGTCAATCCGGGCTTCGGCGGGCAGAAGTTCATCCCCGCGGCCTTCAAGAAGGTGGCGGAGCTCGACCAGATGCGGCGCGAACATAAGCTGAATTTCGAGATCGAGATCGATGGAGGCGTCAAGGTCGAGAATATCGCCGAGGTGTCGGCGGCCGGCGTCGACATCTTCGTCGCGGGGTCGGCGATCTTCCAATCGAACAATTACGCCGACACCATCGCCCAAATGCGGCGCGCCCTCAAAGGATAGACAGCACTCGGCTGCCGTTCTCCCCAGGTCTTCCCCTTACCGCGGAATAAAAATCAAAGACGCCGACGTGGCATCGTCTCTTCCCACTTGTGCCGTATAGGTCGTTCCCACCTGCAAAGCCGGGGAAGGATTGAGCGCGTTATCCAAGGGACCGGTATTGGGGACGCCGTAGTTGCCGTAGGTCACGGGCGAATTGAAAAAGATGGGATCTTGATTTTGGTCTTCTAAAGACTCAATGCCGTAAACCAAGGTGGCCTGCGGGTCGGCCACGAAGAAGGCGATCGCATTCGAGAACGGCCACGTGAAGGTCGGGTTGGCTGCGCTGCCGGAAATTTTCAATTGGGCTTGGGAAAGAGCGGTTCCCTGGCTGCCGTCCGAATTGACGAACGAGACAATCTCGAAACTTCCGTCATCGCCACCGGTATCTTGAAAAAATTCGTCAATAGTCGCCATGGTTACAGTGGCGTTGGTCGTCGCGTTGCATGTGCTGCAAGAAACATTGAGCGCGTTTCCACGAACGTAACCGTCTTTAAATACATAAAGGTCATAGTCGCCGAGCGGGACGTTTTCGAACAGTCCGTTGTCGGCGGATCCGATAAAAAATAGACCCTCCTCGACGGTCCCTAATTTAAGATTCCCGCCGGAACTCCCCTTCTTCTTACCGAAAAGCTTGACCTTGGCTTTGTCGATGTTGTCGCCTGCGATGTTGATCAAGTCGACGACGATCTTGCCGCATGATTCGAGACCGTTGGAAAGGGTGTTGAAAAGGCTGTTGACCGCGATAGTTTTTTGCGTTTCGAGAAAAACCTTATTTTGGGCGTCTTTGTATGTCGAAGAGGCCTCGGCCATGGCTTGGGCCTGGGTTTTTCCTTGATCCCTGCCTTGCTTAATTTTGTCCTCCACCCGTTTGACCTGAGGTACCACGGAATTTTTGAAAGCAACCCAGGTGGAAACCACGCCGACAAAAGTGACTACGCCGCTGATATAAATGAGGGTGACGGGCTCGATGAACTTTTCGGTGGGATCGGCGAGCAGGGCCTTTTGTTGATCGACCAAGGCGGCTAGGTTGGCCTCTTCCTCGGAAATGATGTCGAGTTGGACCTCTAATTCCTCGATGCCCGGAATGAATTCATCATTGTAAAAATCCAACCAGGCTTGCCCGGTGTTCTCATCGTAGGTCGCGATGGCTTCCTGATTCTGATGGAAAGAGTCGAAACTCGTCAAAAGCTCGAGCGCCTTGGCGGCCGCGTCGCTCATGGCCTCGTTTTGATTGCCCACCACGGAGTTAAGATCTCCGCCATTTCCATTTCCCCCGCCGCCTCCGCAGGCGACAAGAAAACCAATGAGGTAGGGGATGACGAAAAATCGCGTGAGCATTCTTGTCATAAAGCCTCCCTTTGGGAAGAGGAGATGGTTGTGAGCGATGGAATTTACAATAGAGTATAGAAGGCTTGCTCGCCGGGCAAGAATTCAATCCACAGGGAATTCATGACATTTGTCAATGGCTCCCTCCCGGGCGGTTAGGCCTTTTTCACCGCCGCCTGCCAGCGCTCGACGAGCTTCTTCGCCGCGGCCGGGGCCAGGGTCGGCATGAAGTCGCGGTCCTTGATCCAGCTCTTGGTGATGTCCAGCTCGTTCTTCCAGACGCCCACCGCCAGCCCGGCCAGGAAGGCCGCGCCCAGGCCGGTGGTCTCGACCATCTTCGGGCGCACGATGTCGACGCGCAGGATGTCGGCCAAGAACTGCATCAAGAGATTGTTGACCGAGGCGCCGCCGTCGACCTTGAGCACCTTCAATTTCTTGCCCAAGTCCTTCGCCATGGCCTGGAGGATGTCGTATTGCAGGAAGGCGATGCCCTCGAGGGTGGCCCGCGCCAGGTGCGCGCGGGTGGTGGCGCGGGTGATGCCGCCGATCAGGCCGCGGGCCTCCTGGCGCCAGTGCGGCGCGCCGAGGCCGACCAAGGCGGGGACGAAGGTCACCCCGCCGGAATCGGGGACGCTCTCCGCCAACGACTCGATCTCGGCGGCCGAGTCGATGGTCTTGAGGCCGTCGCGCAGCCACTGCACCGCCGCGCCCGCGATGAAGGCAGAGCCCTCCAGGGCGTAGCTTACCTTCTTGCCGATCTTCCAGGCGACGGTGGTCAGCATCTTGTTCTTGCTGGCCACGATCTTGCTGCCCGTGTTCATCAGGATGAAGGAGCCGGTGCCGAAGGTGCACTTCGCCGCGCCCGCGTCGAAGCAGGCCTGGCCGAAGAGGGCCGCCTGCTGGTCGCCCGCCATCCCGGAGATGGGGATGCCGTCGGGCAGGCCGGGGACGCCGGAGGTGTGGGCGTAGATCTCGGAGCTGGAGGCGATCTTCGGTAGCACCTCGGCGGGCACCGAGAAGATCTTGAGCAGCTCGGGGTCCCAGGCCAGCGTCTTGAGGTTCATCAGCAGGGTGCGCGAGGCGTTGGAGACGTCGGTGACGTGCGCGGCGCCGCCGCTCAAGCGGTACACCAAAAAGGTGTCGATGGTGCCGAAGGCCAGCTCGCCGGCCTTGGCGCGCTGCCGCGCGTGCGGGACGTGGTCGAGCAGCCACTTGATCTTGGTGCCGCTGAAGTAGGCGTCGATCACCAGGCCGGTCTTCTTCCGGATCTTGGCCTCCATTCCCGGCTTTTTCTTGAGGGCGTTACAGAAATCGGCGGTGCGGCGGTCTTGCCAGACGATGGCCTTGTCGATGGGCTTGCCGTTGCCCTTGTCCCAGATCCCGGTGGTCTCGCGCTGGTTGGTGATGCCGATGGCGGCGATGCGCTTCGGGTCCACGCCGGCGATCTGGATAGCCTCGCCGATCGTCTTGACGGTGCAGGCCCAGATCTCGTCCAAGTCGTGCTCGACCCAGCCTTGCTCGGGGTAATACTGCGGGAACTCGTTGTTCTTCTTCGCCAGGAGGTTGAGCTCGTGGTCGAGGATGAGGACGGTGGTGCCGGTGGTGCCTTGGTCGATGGCCATGACGAGATCGGACATGGGAGCTCCTTTGGGGATAGGTCTGGGGAAATTCGGGAAGCTACTAATATAGAAGGGTTTTTCCGCCAAGCATTAAAAATGCGGACCCCGGAATCGCAACCTTGAGCCCGCGCGGTCGAAAATACAGGCACGCACTCCTTCGGTGGGCACCACAGGAGAAACTCCCATGACGCCCCCGAGCCTCAATTACACCCCAAATCCCATCGCCACCGAGACCTTGAGCGTGATCGACTCTTGCGAGCTGCCGCGCCCCGCCTGCGGCGCGCCCGAGCCCATGCTCATCCACGACGAGGCGCGCGGGATGTCCTACGTCGGGATAGGACGCCGCTGTCAGGAGGAGTTTCACCGCATCCCCGGCCTGAATTTGTTCCGCAATGCCCCGCAGGCCCTGCCTCCGGCGCGGACGCCGCAGAACCCGGGCGCCCAAGCGCCCGGCGCCGCGGCCCCGTTGACGCCCCCCGCGCCCCAGACCCATCCCTCCGCCGCCTCGACCCAGCCGGTCCGGTCGGCGAACGAGGAAGGTTTCTGGGCCGACGTCGAGGAGCTCTATAGTTTCGGCTGGTGGAGCGGCGCCACGACCGGACAGCGCGTCCTGGGCGTCGGCGTCGCCCTGGCCTCCGCCCTGCCCCTGGCCACCTTCGGTGCCTTCGCCGGAGCGGCCGCGGTTTTAGGCGGCGGCTGCGCCCCCGTCTGCGACCTGGACGACGCCCATGCCGACGCCCGCCGGGACAGTCGTACGGACGCCCGAGTCGACGCACGCGCGGATGCGCGTAGCGATGCGCGGACCGACGCCCGCGGCGATGCGCGGGTCGACGTGATCCGCCAGGACGCCGCGATGGACGCCCGACCCGACTCCGGTCGCGACGCGGCCATGGACGTCCGCACGGATAGCCCCAGCGATGCCCGGCCCCGCGGCTAAGCCGACCTAGTGTTCCGAATTTCCGCAAAAAAGGCCCCGCGCAGGGGCCTTTTTCATTCCAGGGATTTGGTCCTTGCCACCCCCCTCGGATCTGTCCTATTTCAAGCCGTGGCCGGGTCCTCGCGCAAGTCGGGGCCGCAAATCCCGCCAGGTCCGGAAGGAAGCAACGGTAGTGGTTTTCGGCTGTGCAGCGAGATCACCTGGCCACCTTTTTTATGTCCTATCAGGTACTGGCCAGAAAATACCGTCCGCAGGGCTTCGACGAGGTGGTTGGGCAAGAGCACGTCACCGAGACCTGGAAGAACGCCATCCGCAAGAACCGCCTGCACCACGCCTATCTGCTGACCGGCGCGCGCGGGATCGGCAAGACCTCGCTGGCGCGGATCTTCGCCAAGGCCCTCAACTGCGAGCAGGGTCCCACCGCCCAGCCGTGCAACCAGTGCTCCAACTGCCAGGCGATCACCAAGGGCAGCTTCCTCGACGTCCAAGAGATCGACGGCGCCAGCAACACCAGCGTCGAGAGCGTCCGCGAGCTTCGCGAGCAGGTGAAGTACATGCCCGCCGCCGGCAAGTACAAGGTCTACATCATCGACGAAGTGCACATGCTCTCGAACGCGGCTTTCAACGCCCTGCTCAAGACCCTCGAGGAGCCACCGCCGCACGTCGTCTTCGTCTTCGCCACCACCGAGGTGCACAAGATCCCCGTCACAATCCTCTCGCGCTGCCAACGCTTCGACCTGCGCCGCCTCTCCCAGGCCCAGATCCGCGAGCACCTCGACAAGATCTGCCGCGAGGAAAAGGTCGGCAGCGACCCCGCGAGCCTCGACCTCCTGGCGCGCGCGGCCGAGGGCTCGATGCGCGACTCGCAGAGCCTGCTCGACATGGCGATCGGCCTCTGCGGCGACAAGCTTCAGGTCGAGAAGATCCGCGAGATGCTGGGCCTGGCCGCGGCCACCCTGATCGAGGATCTGACGGCCGACTGCTTGCAAGGGAAGCTCCCCGAGGCGCTGGCCAAGGCGGAGGACCTCTACCACCGCGGCTTCGACCTGCGGCAGATCGCGGTGCAGTGGGTCGAGTACCTCCACGACCTGACGCTGCTCAAGGCGGCCGGCCCCGCGGCCTTGGGCGAGGGCGTCACGGCGGACCAGCTGGCCGTCATGGAAAAGACCGTCGCCCCGGTCGCGCTTCCGGACCTGCAGATCGCCTTCCAGACCCTCTACCGCGGCACCGAAGAGATCGCGCGCAGCGAGTCGCCGAAAATTTTGCTCGACCTGATGATCGTGAAGCTGGTCCACGGCACGCCATACCAGTCCCTGCCGCAGCTCCTGGCGGGGAAGGGCGTCGCGGGGGCCTCGCTACCGTCGAGTCCCGGCCCGCGCGGGACCCAGGCCTCAATTCCGGCCGCTTCCGCTTCCCCGGTCCCTGCTCCCGAGGCCCCGGCGCCCGCCGCGCCCCAGGCGCACCCCAACGGCGACGTCCTCGACCGCGTTTTGAAGAAGCGCCCCCAGTTCCAGGCCCTGCTGGCGCCCGCGCTGGCGAGGTACTGGGAGGGCGAGCGTTTCACGGTCGTCTTCGCGCCGGGCGCCTTCGAGGCCGAGATGTTTTCCGAAAAGCGCGGCGTCCTGGCCGAGGCCCTAAGCCAAGAACTGGGCACGCCGGTGCAGGTCGAGGTGCGGCAGGAGGCCAAGGGCCGGGCGGCCGCGCCGGTCGTCGGCCAAGGCCCGCCGTTGCCGCCGCCGGATCCGGTGGTGGCCCAGGCGATGGAGATTTTGAACGCTACCCTTCAAGAGGTGAAAACGCATGGACATGAATAAGCTGATGAAGCAGGCCCAGAAGATGCAGCGCGAGATGGCGCAGAAGCAGGAGGCGCTGGCGCAGCGGGTCTTCGAGGCCAGCAGCGGCGGCGGCATGGTCACCGCCAAGATCAACGGCAAGCAGGAATTGCTCGAGCTGAAGATCGAGCCCGACGTGGTCGACAAGAGCGACATCGGCATGCTGCAAGACCTGATCGTCGCCGCCGTCAACGAGGCGCACCGCCGCGCGGCGGAGGAGATGCAGAAGGAGATGTCCTCGCTGATGGGCGGCATGGGCATGCCGGGGATGTTTTAATCCTAAGGAGACCCCGGGGTGGCCTCACCCATCGACAGATTGGTTCATTATTTAAGCCAGCTCCCGGGCATCGGCGAGAAGACGGCGACGCGCCTGACCTTCTTCATCCTGCGGCAGAAGCCCGGCTACGCGAAGGAGCTCTCGGCCGCGCTGGCCGACCTGCACGACAAGGTGAGCCTGTGCAGGCGCTGCCAAAATCTCACCGAGCAAAACCCCTGCCGCCTCTGCGCCGACCCGAAGCGCGACGCCCAGACCGTCCTGGTGGTCGAGACGCCGCAGGACCTGCTGGCGATCGAGCGCAGCCAGTCCTACCGCGGGCAGTACCACATCCTGCACGGCGCGATCTCGCCCTTGGAGGGCGTCGGTCCCGACGACCTCAAGATCGCCGAGCTCCTGGCGCGGCTCTCCGGCGAGGGCCTGGCCGAGGTGATCCTCGCGACCAACCCCAATGTCGAGGGCGAGGCCACGGCGCTTTATTTGATGAAGATCCTGGCTCCGCTGGGCGTGAAAGTGACGCGCATCGCCTCGGGCGTACCGGTGGGAGGTGGGATCGAGTATCTCGATCCGCTGACGCTTAAGCGCGCCATCGAGGGTCGCAGGTAAGAATAATAATAATTCACGAAACAGGAGACGATTCCCAATGGGTGGCCGGGCGGGGGCCCCCCGCCGCGCGCAGCTTGCGAGCACGGTGGGGGTGCAGACCGGACAGGACCCATTGGGAATCGTCTCCTGTTTCGTGCACCGCTAGGTGTTTGGGTGTCCCGTGCCCGGACCCTAGTAAGCCTTGACATGTAGAGAACCCGCTTCCTAGAATTCGCCCAAATATGTCCTTCATCAATTACCAGCAAAAAGAGATTAACTTCAAAATCGTCTATTACGGCCCCGCCCAGTCCGGAAAGACCACCTGCCTCGAGTACCTCTTCGAGAAGACCAAGGGGAACTCCAAATCCAAGCTGATCCAGCAGGAGTCGAACGAGCGTACTTTGTTCTTCGATTTCATGCCCTTATTCCTAAGCGAGGTGGACGGCTTCAAGACCCGCTTCCACCTCTACACGGTGCCGGGCCAAGTTCTGTACGAAGACAGCCGCAAGCTGATCCTGAAGGGCGTCGACGGCATCGTCTTCGTCGCGGATAGCTCGGTCGACCAGATGGAGGCCAACCTGCGCTCGATGGAGAGCCTCCAGACCAACTTGACCGAGCAGGCCTTAAGCCTCGAGAAGGTCCCGCTCCTGGTGCAGTACAACAAGCGCGACCTCCCCAACGCCGCCAACCTCGAGGCAATGCGTAAGCTGCTCAACCCCTTCAAAAAGCCCGACTTCGAAACGGTGGCGAAACAGGGCGAGGGCGTCTTCGAGGCCTTCAGCCGCATCGCGAAGGACGTGATCCGCGACTACGCGGAGAGCGCCTAGCCTTGAGGCCCCCGCCATGAAACCTTTTCGGAAACTACTCTTTTTAGGCGCCGCCTTTCTCGCGGCGCTCGGGTCCGCCGCGGCCCAATCCCAGGATATCGCCACCCACAAAAAAGGAGTCGCGCTTCGCTTGAAGGCCGCCCCGGAGTCCGGGGAAAGTTTTCGTCGTTTATTCACCGTGGTGGAGGGCAAGGAATTTCCCATCGACCGTTTCTCCCTGCGCTGGGGCATCGCCGTTCTCGAAGGCTACGGCGATCAAGCGGGGCATCCGGCCTGGTACCTGGATCCGGAGGGTAGATACCTCTATTACACGGTCTTGACCGGCTGCGGTTTCGAGAACGACGGCATGGCGATCTTCCGCTCGGACCTTCGCGGGACGCGGATCGAGCCCGTGGTCGGGAGCTGCGACAACCTCGCGATGGAGGCGCTGGCGGAGGGCGGGAAGTCCTACCTCTTGATCCGGGAATCGAATTCCGGGATCGGCAACACGGGCTTTTGGATCTTTTCCCTGGATTCGAACCAGCCCCTGGTCCACGCGGGCGGCGTTTTGGAAAAGGCGACGCAGCCCGGGAAGTTCCGCTATTGCGCGGGCAACGAGGACGAGAAGGGCGCCTGCGCCGACGTCTCGATGGAGACCCTCTTGCAGCGCAAGGCCCCGCTGCGCCTCCTGCCGCGTTTTCCGCTCGCCGCGCGCACCGCCCAAGACGAGATCCCCCTGCGCATCCCCGAAGGTTCCTTGCCCTGCGGCCTGGAGCCGACGGCCCGCACCGAAAAAATCCCGCGGCGGGGCTCCCCGGTCGTCATCCTGGATGCCTGCAAGGACCGGGGCGTCTACGAGGTCTACTTCCGGGGTCTGCGCGGGACGGTCTCGAAAAATCAGCTCCAGGGCTTCCAGGTCAAGTAGCGGCGTTCGTGCGCCGTTCGCGATAGCTCCGCTCCCAGGATCTCATATCTCGCCAAGATAGGCCTTGCGGATAGCCGGGTCCTTGAGCAACTCCGAGGCCTTGCCCTCCATCGTGATCAAGCCGGTCTCCAACACGTAGGCGCGGTCGGCGGTCTCGAGGGCCAGGTAGGCGTCCTGCTCGATCAGCAACAGCGTGGTCCCCTCCCGGTTGATCTCCTTCAGGGTTTTGAAGATCTGCTGCACCAGGGCCGGCGCGATGCCCAGCGAGGGTTCGTCGAGCAGCAAGAGGTTGGGCCGGCTCATCAGGGCGCGGCCGATGGCGAGCATCTGCTGCTCGCCGCCGCTCAAGGTGCCGGCGCTCTGGGTGATGCGCTCGCGCAGGCGCGGGAAGAGGCCGAAGATGCGTTCCATGTCGCCGGCGAAATTCTTACGGTCGTTTCTTCCGTAGGCCCCAAGCTCGAGGTTTTCCTTCACGCTCAAGTTGGCGAAGATCATCCGACCCTCCGGGACCTGGGCAACGCCGTGCGCGACGATGCGGTGGCTGGGCTCGCGGCCCAGGTCGACCTGGTGGCCGGGGGTCTCGTAGCGCAGGCTGCCGCGGCTCGGGCGGATCAGGCCGGAGATGCTTCGCACCAGCGTCGTCTTGCCGGCGCCGTTGCTGCCGATCAGCGTGACGATCTCGCCCGCCTTGACGTGGAGGCTCACGCCTTTCAAGGCGTGGATGGCGCCGTAGTGGACGTGGAGGTCTTGGATGGTCAGCATGGCTAAAGCTTCGGCGCCCTTTCTCCCAGGTAGGCCTCGATGACCTTGGGGTCGTTGCGAATCTGCTCGGGCGTGCCCTCGGCGATGGGGACGCCGTAGTCCAGCACCAGGATGCGCGGGCAGAGGTTCATCACCACCGCCATGTCATGCTCGATCAGCAGGATCGAGAGTTTCAGCTCCTCGTGAAGCCGCCGGATCAAGTCGATGAGCTCGCGCTTCTCCGAGGCGTTCATGCCGGCGGCCGGCTCGTCGAGCAGCAGCAGCTTGGGCCGAGTCGCCAGGGCGCGGACCATCTCGAGTCGGCGCTGGTCGCCGTAGGCGAGGTTTTTGGCGCGCTCGTCGCGGTGCGCGGCCAGGTGAAAGCGCTCGAGCAGGGCCTCAGCCTCGGCGGCTAGGGTGGCCTCTTCCGCGTGGAATTTCCTTCCCGCCATGACCGCGTCCCACAGCGAGTAGCCGACGCGCTGGTAGCAGGCCGCGCGGACGTTGTCCAAGACGCTCAAGTCCGGGAAGAGGCGGATGTTCTGGAAGGTGCGGGCGATGCCCAGGCGGTTGATCTCCTGGGGCTTGAGCGGGTTGAGCAGGGTGCCTTGGAAGCGCAGCTCCCCGGAGGTGGGGACGTAGACGCCGGTCAGCAGGTTGAAGAAGGTGGTCTTGCCGGCGCCGTTGGGGCCGATGATGGCCATCAGCTCCTGGGCCTTGAGCGAGAAGCTTAGGCCCGAGAGGGCCTTGAGCCCGCCGAAGGAGATGCCGCAGTCTTGGACTTCCAAAAGCGTCATGACGACCTGACCCATTGTTTGATCGATACCCCCTTCGAGCGCAGCAGCATCGTCACGATGATGAGCAGGCTGTAGAGGATCATCCGCCACTCGGCAAAGCCGCGCAGCAGCTCGGGCAGCATGGTCAGCAGCGCGGCGGCGATCACCACCCCCCAGAGGTTCCCCATGCCGCCCAGGACGACCATGACCACGAAGTCGACGGATTTCAAAAAGCCGAAGCTGTTGACGTGCAGATAGTTCAAGTAGTGGGCGTAGAGCCCGCCGCCCAAACCCGCGAAGCCCGCGCCGACCACGAAGGCCGTCACCTTGACGCGGGTGTTGGAGATGCCCAGCGAGAGGGCCGCGATCTCGTCCTCGCGGATCGCCGCGAAGCTCAGGCCCTTCGCCGTCCGGGTGATCCGTCCGATCACGTAGACGGTGAGCGCGGCGAAGAGGAAGACCCAGAAGAAGTTCGCGTAGCCGGGGATGTCGGAGAAGCCCCGCGCCCCGCCGACCACGTCCATGTTGTTGATGACGACCAAAACGATCTCGCCGAAGCCCAGGGTCGCGATCGCCAGGTAGTCGCCGCGCAGCCTTAAGGTCGGGAGCCCGATCGCCAGGCCGGAGAGGATGGCGGCGCAGACCCCGACTAAGAGGGAAACGAGGAAGAGCAGCGGGTCCAGCGCCGTAGCCGGCAGGAAGCCCAGCAGCCCCCGCAGCGCCGGGTGCGCGTAGACGCTGCAGGCCGCCGAGGCGTAGGCGCCGACCGCCATGAAGCCCGCGTGCCCCAGGTTGAACTGCCCCGTGTAGCCGTTGATTAGGTTGAGCGAGGTCGCCATCACGATATTGATCCCGATGTAGACCAGGATCTGCAGATAGTAGGGGTTGAGGTAGGCGTTAAAGACGCGGTGGAACCCCAACAGGACGGCGACGCAGAGCAGGACGGCGAGCAGTCGCTTCATCAGACCTTCTCCCGCGTGCTCTTCCCCAAAATTCCTTCCGGACGGAACAGGAGGATGAGGATTAAAATGATGAAAGCCAGCGCGTTGCGGTAGGTGCTGGAGATGTAGCCCGCGACCAGCGTCTCGGCGACGCCCATGATCAGGCCGCCGATCAGGGCCCCCGGGATGTTGCCGATCCCGCCCAGGACCGCCGCGACGAAGGCCTTCAGCCCCGGCATCAGGCCCATCAAGGGATCGATCTTCGGGTTGGAGAGCCCCACCAGGATGCCCGCCGCCGCGGCCAGCACCGAGCCCAGGACGAAGGTGAGACTGATGATGCGGTTCACGTTGATGCCCACCAGGTGACTCGCCGTATGGCTGAAAGAGACCGCGCGCATCGCCTTGCCGGTCTTGGTCTTCTGCACGACGAAGCGCAGCCCGAACATCAGGACGAAGCTGACGATGAAGATGGCGAGCTGGATGTTGTTGACGACGACGCCGTGGAAGTTGACGACCTCGCGGGTCTCGATCAGGGTGGGAAAGAACTTGGGGTCGGCGCCGAACAGCCACTGGCCGAAGTACTCCAGAAAGAGCGAGACGCCGATCGCGGTGATCAGGGCGTTGATGCGCGGGGCCTTGCGCAGCGGACGGTAGGCGAGGCGCTCGATCAGGGCGCCCAAGAGGGCGCAGACCAGCATGGCCGAGAGCATGACGAAGGTGAAGCGCGCGAAGGTTCCGCCCCCGGTCACCAGGCGGGCGGCGTAGTAGCCCGCCATCGCGCCCACCATGTAGACGTCGCCGTGGGCGAAGTTGATCAGGCGCAGGACGCCGTAGACCATCGTGTAGCCCAGGGCGATGAGCGCGTAGATGCTGCCCCAGGCCAGGCCATTGACGAGTTGTTGGAAAAATTCGGTCATTCCCTACGCCGGATCCAGCGACTTGTGGAACTTCACCTTCCCGTCCTCGATCTTCAGGATGACGATCTTCTTCTTGGCGTTGCGCTGCGCGTCCATCGTTATGCTGCCGGTGACGCCTTGAAAGCCCTTGGTGGCGGCGAGCGCGTCGCGGATCTTCGGGCCCTCGTCGCTGCCCGCGCGCTTGATCGCGTCGAAGAGGATGTTGGCCGCGTCATAGCCCAGGACGGCCATCGCGTCGGGGACCTTGCCGAACTTGGCCTGGTATTTCTTGATGAAATCCTGGACCACCGGCGAGGGGTCGTCCGCGGAATAGTGGTTGCTGAAATAGCTGCCCTCCACCGCGGCGCCGCCGATCTCGAGGGTCTTCGGGCTGTCCCAGCCGTCCCCGCCCATCAGCGGGACGTTGAGGCCCAGGTCGCGGGCCTGGCGGGCGATCAGGCCCACCTCGGTGTAGTAGCCGGGGACGTAGATGGCCTGCGGAGCGGCGCTCTTGATGCCGGTGAGCTGGGCGCGGAACTCGATGTCGCCCTCCGAGTAGCTCTGCTTGGCGACGATCTCGCCGCCCAATTCCTTGAAGGTCTTTTCGAAGAACTCCATCAGGCCCACGCTGTAGTCGTTCTTGATGTCGTAGAGGATGGCGACCTTGCGCAGGCCGAGATCGCCGTAGGCGAAGCGGGCCATCGAGGAGCCCTGGAAAGTGTCGACGAAGCAGGCACGGAAGATGTAATCGCCCACCTCGGTGACCTTGGGGTTGGTCGAGGCGGGCGAGATCATCGGGATCTTGCTTTTTTGCGCCTCGGGGGCGGCGGCCAGGCTGCGGGAGGAGGCGACCTCGCCGATCAAGGCCTTGACTTGGTTCTGCTTGATGAGCTTCACGACCGCGGTGCGGGCCTCTTCCGGCTTGCTTTGGTCGTCCTCGACGATCACCTCGACCTGCTTGCCCAGGAGGCCTCCGGTCTTGTTGACCTCTTCCAAGGCGAGCTGCACCCCGTCGTTCATGGACTGGCCGAAGGTGGCGGTCGTCCCGGTCAGGGAGGCGAACTCCCCGAGCGTCAGGACGTTTTCGTTTTTCTTGCAGGCGCTTAAGGCCACGAGGGCCGCCAGGCAAAAAAGCACGAGATTTTTCATGGATGCTCCTCGGCGCCGCGAGCCCAGGTGAGAAGGCGCCACGGCGCCCATAACACTTAAAAAGGCTTTTTCTGGCAAGTCATTTATGGATTTCGGGCGTTTATCCCAAGAATGCGCTGGATCGGAGTGGTCCTCGTATGGCAGGTGTCCCGAAGCCCCGCTTGACTGGGGGGCTTAAGCTCCTTAAGATCGCAAAATTTCATCCAGAGACCCTGCGCGGCCCAGACGCCGCGGGGCTCTTCATATCCTATCTCGGAGGACAACATTGTGAAGTCATTCCCCAAATCCCTATCGAAGCTCCTGCTCGGCGCCGCCCTGGCCGCCGCCCTGGTCGTTCCCACCGCCTGCGGCCCCAGCCAAGAGCAGCTGGAGAAGGCCGTCGGCGACTACATCCAAAAGAACCCCCAGGCCCTGCAGAAGCCCATCCAAGAGGCCATGAAGGCGTCCCGCCCGCAGCGTCCGCCCGAGCTGCCGCTGGCCGAGCGCATCAAGAACGCGATCAAGGTCCCGATCGACAACGCGCCGACCAAGGGGGCTGAAAACGCGCCGGTCACGATGGTCGTCTTCTCCGAGTTCCAATGCCCCTTCTGCAAACGGGTCCTGCCGACCGTCGACCAGATCCTGAAGGAATACGACGGTAAGGTCCGCCTGGCCTTCCGCCACAACCCCTTGCCCTTCCATCCCAATGCCATGCCGGCGGCCAAGGCCTCGATGGCGGCCAAGGACCAAGGCAAGTTTTGGGAGATGCACGACGCTCTCTTCGCCAACCAGCAGGACTTGAGCGAGGCCGGCATTATGAAGGCGGCCAAAGAGGCCGGCCTGGACCTCAAGAAGTTTGAGGTCGATTTCAAGTCGACCAAGTATGACACCGTGATTAAGGAGGACATGGAGTTCGCCCGGGCCAACGGCGCGACCGGAACCCCAGCCTTCTTCATCAACGGCGTCGCTTTAAAGGGCGCCCAGCCCTTCCCGGCCTTCAAGCAGATCATTGAGGCCCTGCTCAACCCCGGGTCGGTACCGCCGGCCAACGCCGCGGCGCCGGCGCCGAAGCCGCAATAATTGAGTCATTTTAGGAATAAATATTCCCACTTCAGGAACAGGCCGGAGGGCAACCCAAGCCCTCCGGCCTTTTTCTAAACCATGGAAGTCTTCCTCCAGGAATACGGGATCTACCTTGGCGCCGGCCTCGTCGGGCTGACGGGGCTCTTTTCCGGCCTATTTCTGTACCGAAAACGTCAAGCCAAGCGCCAGCTGGCCTCCACCATGACCTTGGGGCTGGAGAAGACCCACGACCAACTCAAAATCCGTTTAGGCGAGTTGATCCGCGTCAGCCGGGACATCGACGAAGGGGTTTACGCCCATCTGGAAGAGGTCCTGTTGGGGGCGGATGTCGGCGTGAAGACCACCCAGAAGCTGCTCCGCTACCTCCGGGAGGACGTCACCGCCAGCGGGCGCAAGGACATTAATCTATTGAAAGGTTACCTGCGCACCGAGATCCTGAAGATCCTGAACGCCCACCCCACCGAGTCGCTGCTCCCGAAGAAACCCCACGTGCAGATGATCGTCGGCGTCAACGGGGTGGGAAAGACGACCACCATCGGCAAACTGGCCTCGCTCTATCGAAATAACAACGAGACGGTCCTCTTGGCCGCGGCCGACACCTTCCGAGCCGGGGCGGTGGACCAGCTGAAGGTCTGGGCGACGCGGGTCGGCGCCAATACCCTGGCGCAGAAGGAGGGCGCGGACCCCGCGGCCGTGGCCTACGACGCGGTGAAGGCGGGAGTGGCGCGGAATTTCGACAAGGTGGTCATCGACACGGCCGGACGGCTGCACACCAAGGTCAACCTAATGGAGGAGCTGAAAAAGGTGAGGCGGGTGATCGACAAGGCCCTGCCCGGGGCGCCCCACGAGATCATCCTGGTGGTGGACGCCACCCAGGGCCAGAACGCCCTGCACCAGGCGCGGGAGTTCCACCAGGCCTTGGGCCTGACCGGCATCATCCTCACCAAGCTGGACGGCACGGCGAAGGGCGGGATTGTCGTGGGAATCCTCGATGAGATCGGGGTGCCCATCCGTTACGTGGGCCTGGGCGAGCGTCTGGAAGACCTCCAGCCCTTCTTTGCCACCGAATTCGTCGACGCCCTGTTGGCCTAAGCGGCCCTTTTCCCCTGTTGACAGCCCTTCCCCGGACCGGATAATAGGTCGAGCGCATTGATTTTGCGGAGGTTTTTGAAATGGCTGAAGCAGCTGTCCAATTAGAAGAATATACCGTCACCGAGGACTGCATTGCCTGTGACGCCTGCTGCAACGATTTTCCCGACATCTTCGTGATGAACGCCGAGCACACCCGGGCCATCGCCAAGGAAAAATCGCCGGTCGGCAAGTTCAACCCCTGGGACATCGTCACCGTCTGCCCGGTCGATGCGATCAAGCTCGTCAACCTGCCCATGCCCGCCAAGCCGGAGGGCGAGAAGAAGGTCGAGGCCGCGCCCGCCGAGACCGACAACAGCGACTGGGAGCGCCGCTGGGCCGCGGTCCGCGACCGGCTCGAGCCCCAGTGGGAGCGCATGAAGCGCTACGGCATGGCCTCGTCGGTCGACGAAGAGAAAGACCGCTACGTCGTCCGTTTCGACATGCCCGCCAAGGTCCCCAACCACCGTCTCAAGTTCAAGTGGGGCCTGCCCGACGACATGCCCGAGTACAAGGCCTCGGTCGAGATCCATGGCGGCAACGTCAAGATCCGCGCCAAGCTCGAGGACGAGATGGTCAAGAAGCTTTGCGGCTGGGTCAACTCCTTCCCCGAAGGCTTCCTGCGCGAGCTCAACTTCCCCGTGCCCATCAAGTCGCACCGCCTCAACTACGATCCCGAGACGCGCATCCTCGAGGTGGTCCTGGAGAAGGCGCAGCCGGAGCAGCAGGCGGCGTAGGTGTTCATCGACACTCACGCGCATATCGACTTTTCCACCTACTCGCCCGAGGAAATCGAGCCGATGATGCGGCGCGCCCGCGAAGCGGGCGTCGGTCGCATCGTGCACATCGCCTCCGGCGAGGGCACGGCCAGCATGGAGGGCGCCCTCAAGGTGGTCGAGCGTTTTTCCGAGGTCGTCGCCGCGATCGGCGTCCACCCGCACGACGCCAAGCTGGTCGACGACGCGGTCCTGGCGCGGGCCCGCGAGCTGGCCGCCCACCCCAAGGTCGCGGCGATCGGCGAGGTCGGCCTCGATTTCCACTACAACCATTCGACCCGCGAAGAGCAGTTCTCGGCCCTGCGCCGCTTCGTCGCCCTGGCCCGCGAGGTGAAAAAGCCCCTCGTCATCCACGACCGCGACTCGCACGACGAACTCTTGCAGGTATTGAAAGAAGAGGGGGCCCGCGAGGTCGGCGGCGTCTTTCACTGCTTCTCCGGCGATTACGCCTTCGGCAAGCGTGTTCTGGACGAGAATTTCTTGGTTTCCTTCACCGGCATCGTCACCTTCAAGAAGGCCGAGGTCACGCAGGATGCGGCCAGGCGCCTCCCGCTCGACCGGATGCTGATCGAGACCGACTCGCCCTTCCTGACTCCGGTGCCCCACCGCGGCAAACGCAACGAGCCCGCCTACGTGGCCTTCGTCGCGGAAAAGATCGCCGAGCTGAAGGGACTGAAGGTCGCGGAGGTCGCGGCCCAAACCACCGAGAACGCGAAGCGGCTGTTTCGCTTGGAGTGAGAGCATGCGCATCGGCATCCTGCTATTCGACGGCGCGGAGGAATTGGACGTCTTCGGCCCCTACGAGGCCTTGAGCGCTGCGCGCCGCCTCGGCGCGGGCTTCGAGGTGGGGCTGGGCACGGTCGTTCCGCGGGAGCGCGTCACCCTGGCCTTCGGGACGCGATTGGAATCGCCGGACTCGCTCGAGCCGTGCGCGGGCGACTGGCTGATCGTTCCGGGCGGGGGCTGGTTGGACGGCGCCGGCCCCGGGGCGCGGGCGGAGTTTCAAAAGGGAGAGATCCCCAAAAAATTGGCGGGGTGGCGCGGCCGGGGCGTGAGCATGGCCTCGGTCTGCACCGGCGCCCTGCTGCTCGCCGCGGCGGGGATCAGCGTCGACCGAGTCGCGACGACCCATCACGGCGCCGAGGCGGATCTGCGCGCGACCGGCACCTTGGTGGTGAAGGCAAGGGTGGTCGACGACGGCGATTTGGTCACCGCGGGCGGGGTGAGCTCGGGCATCGACCTGGGGCTGTGGCTCGTCGAGCGCCTCGCCGGTTCGGAGCTCGCGCGGCGGGTGAGAGAATATCTGGAATACCCCTTTCCCGCCGAGGTCCACTTCGGGCCGCAGGCGGATCGATCGTCCTAACCCCGGAGGCTCCGTGAAGAATCTCGATTATATCCCCACGCTCGATGCCAAGACCGTCCAGGTCGTCGCCTGCGTCATCGAGCGCGGCGGGGAATTTCTCATCACCAAGCGCCTCAAGACCTCGCACCTGGGCCACTGCTGGGAATTCCCTGGCGGGAAACTCGAGCCAGGCGAGAGCCTGGCCGACTGCGCGAGGCGCGAATGCAAGGAAGAGCTCGACGTCGAGGTGCAGCCGCTGCGGCTGCTGCAGGAGATCTCCCACGACTATCCCGAAAAGAGCGTCCATCTCTACTTCGTCCTCTGCGATACGATCGGCGGGACGCCGAAGGCCCTCGAGTGCGCTGAGTGGCGCTGGGTGCACCCTCGGCAGTTTTCGCAATTCGAATTTCCCGAGGCGGACAAGCGGATCATCGCGGAATTCACCCGCGCCGCGGACTCCGCGCGGAGCCGGATGATTGCCAAGATATAATTCTGCACGTCCCGCATCACGAAGTCCGTCCACACGCTGGAATAAAAATTGAACGGCGTGGTCAGCCGGTAACGGCTGACCAGGCGCAGCCGCACGCGGCCCGGCGCCAGCGGCTCGATCTCGTAGCTGCCCCGCAGTACGTCGAAGAAGGGCCCGCCCACCGTGACGTGCTCGTCCAAGGTCGTCTGCGGGATGGAGTCGGGGTCCGAGGCGATGCTGAAGGCGAGGGCCCGCCCGGGTTCCCAGCGGTCGACGGTTTCGAAGAAGGTGACGCCGCCCTCGAAGGTCGCGCGACGCACGCCGCCGACGCCGGGCCGCGACAGCGTCGCCGCCACCGGCCTGGGAAAACCGATCGCGTGGGCCCAGGCGAAGCGGTGCTCCTCGGGGCGGAAGCTACGGACTTCGACGATCTCCGGCCAGACCTCGTCCGCCGCCGCGGCGATCTCGATCGAGGTGGCGACCTCCCGGTAATCGGAGGGCGTGTCGAGGCGGTGCTCGAGCGGGGCGCCGAGGAAGGGCAAGACCAACACGGCTCCCACCAAGACGGCGTTCAGCCGCGTCCCCCGCAGGTCGCGCGTCAGGCCGTAGAAGACGCCGCCCATGCTGGCCATGATCAGGAAGCTGGGCAGGACCATCAGGACGCAGATCGCGCCCTCCCAGGCGAAGACGAGGGAGAGCAGGGCGAGCAGCCCCACCGGCGCCCAAGGCATGAAGACGCGGAACCACCAGGAGCGCCGCGCGCGCCACTCGCCGAAAAAAACGGTCATGCAGCCCAAGACCAGCGGCACGAGAAAGACGTAGGCCACGGTCATCAGCCCGAAAAAATTCTTCCAAGCGGGATAGCGGAAGGCGAAGAAGGCGACGATGCCGTAGAGCAGGGCCAGGAACACGGCCGTCCAGACCGAGAAGAGCCAGTGAAAAAGGTTTTTGATCATGCGCCCCGGCCTTTCAGACGCCTTGGATGGGGAATTTCTCTCCGGCGAGCTGGAGGAAGAAATGATGTCTTTTGGGATCGTAGTCGATGTGGCGGGCCAATTCCAAGTAAGGCTTACGGTTGAAGCGGGCCTCGAAGGCGCCGTCCCGGGCGCGGCAGTAAAAGACGTTGTCCCTGCCGACGTGGAGGGTCTTCGGGTCGAGGCGCTCGCGGTAGCCGCCCTGGAAGACCAAGTCGACGCGGTCCGGATGGAACTCCAGCTCACGGACCACGTAGACCGTGTCCTCCGGCTCGAAGTAGCACTCCTCGCCCTGGCAGAGGGCGAAATAGCGGCCGTCGGGGAGGCGCTCCATCTTGCGCATGAAGAAGTTCAGGATGTTGGGGTCCTCGAAGACGCTGCCGTCGTGCCAGAGATTCCCCTCGGCGTCGAGGCGATAGTGCCAAACCCTCGCTTGTGGGTCATCCCGGTTCATGCTCTACTATTTTCCCCAAAAATGACGCAGGCCGCCAGATGAAAGATTCGGAGCTCCAATTCGGCGAGGATTACTATTTCAACGAGGAAGGCTTCATGGTCTTCACCGCGGTCTACCTCTTGAAGCGCGGCACCTGCTGCCAAAGCGGCTGCCGGCACTGCCCCTACGGATATCGTGCGGAAGAAAATCCCCAGAAAGAATAGCCCCGCCCCGAGGCCCTTCGAACAAGCTCACTTGAGCCGATTCGCCTCTTGGGCCTTCTGCAGGGCCTCCTGGACCTGGAGCTTTTGGGTGGGGACCTCGTCGGCGCCGATCTTCTCCAGCCAGGTGACGGTGCAGGTGGCCTCGGGCTTCTCCTTGATCAGGTGCTTATTCTCCGGGATGTATTGGATGTCGGCCGAGTTGCACTCGATGTTCAGGGCGTTTCCGGCCGGGTCCTTCATCAGGATGCCGCGGAAATTCTTGTTGTAGGCGTTGGTCAGCTTGGGCTCCATCGAGGTCAGGACGCTGAAGCTGGGCGGGAGGATTTTTTTCAGTTCCTGGGCGTATTGCCCGGTGAAGGTGAAGGATTGGGCCTGCTTGTCGAACTTGGCGCCGAAGGGCTGCACGGCGTAGACCCCGCCGTCGTTCCCGTAAGCCGCGCCGCCGCCGGCGATCATCGCGATCCATGCCCAAGAAATCAGCCATCCTTTCATCGTCGCCTCCTAAAAAAAGAAACCGTGTTTCATGATCCAAAAGCCCAGGCGCGGGCCCAGCTCCCAGCTGAGCAGGTTGGCCGCGAGGGCCCCGGCCAGGGACATTCCAAACCCTTTTTTCAAATAATGGAAGAAAATAAGGGCCTCGCCCAAGACGGCCAGCGCCTCCCCGCCGAGCAGCCAGGGCAGGGTCCTCTGGCCGGGCAGAGACAGAAAGCCGAAGACGAGCAGGGGATGGGTGAGGGCGTTGGCGAAGAGGGCTATCCCGGTCAGGCGCAGGGCGGGGACGCCGCGGAAAAACAGCAGCAGGAAGGTGATTTCGATGGCAGCGCTCTGCAGAAAGAGTTGGAGGTAGCTCATGACTTGCGCAGGAAATAGGCTGTCAGCAGGAGGTGAAGCCCCAGGCAGGCCACCAGCCAGGGATCCTGCCAGAGGCCCGGGCGTTGCAGGCGCGCGCCTTCGAGGACGGCGCGGGCCGCGGCGTCCCGGCCCCACCAGGATTCGAAGAGGTGCAGGGGCGAGAAAAAGGTCGCCTGCTCGAGCGAGGCCGGCACGGGGGTGCGAAAGCCCGAAAGCTTCGAGATCAGGCCGAGCGACAGCAGGGTCAGCAACATCTTCCAGACCATCCAGCCTCCGGAAATATCGAGTCGACAAAGTGTAGTCCAGGATTCAGAATACGCCGAACCTTATCTTCGTTTTTGGGAGGAGACATGAGCCTATCCAGTTCCGACGCCCCGCTCGAGGCGGGCGTCCCCTCGCAAGACTCCGGCCGTTCGCTCAAGCCCTGGATCTTCCTCGGCTGCGGCTGCCTCACCCTCTTCGTCCTCTTGATCGCGGGCATCGTCGGCTTCGTCTTCTACCAGATCAAGGACTCCGAGGCCGGGCGCCTGACCGAACGGACGCTGCGGGAGAGCCCCGCCGCCCGCGAGGCCTTGGGCGAGATCCGGGACACGGGCTGGCCGATCGGCAGCGTCTCGGTGGAAGGGGGCGGCTCCGGCAAGGCCAGCCTCTCGATGTCGGTGGAGGGGAGCAAGGCCGAGGGAAAATACTATGCGACCTTGCTTCGCGAGAACGGCCGTTGGAGCGTGGTCTCGGGACGCCTGGAGCTGGACGACGGGAGGTCGATCCCGCTGGAAGGCACGGCCGCCGCGCCCGCGGTGCCTGTGACGCCTGAGATGCCGGAAGCCCCGGTGGCCGCGGGTCCGCCCGCGAGCGGTGGGCAGGTGTTGAAGGCCGACCGCGCCGCCGTCGCGGCCTGGACTCCCATCGCCTGGCCCGACCAAGCGATCCGCCTGGAGGTCCCGGCGGATTGGGAGCAGATCGAGCTCGCCAAGCGCTCCCTGGAATTCCGACCCAAGGACCGCAAGGCCTACTTCACGGGCAACCTGGTCTACTTCGACCAAAAGATCCCCTTCGGCCCCATCATGGAAGCGCTCCTCACCAAGGCCGCCGCGCAGCTGAAGCGCGAGGAGATCCTGGGCTACGCGCGCAAGGACATCGGTCCCGCGCGGGGCCTCCTGCAACTCGAGCGGCGGGGCGACGGCCAGACGACGGCGGTGTGGAACGGTTACTTCGACACGCCGGAGTTCGGCACGGTGTCGGTCACCCTCCTGTTGGGCGCGCCCACTCCGGAGGATTTCCAGCGCTACGAGCCCGCCCTCGGGGCGATCCTGGATTCGATCCGCTTTCATTGAGAAGTCGGCAGACGCCGGAGGCGGCCTCAGACCAGTTTGGTCTCGATGGAGATCTCCGAGCGCAGCGTCAAGGCGACGGGACAGCGCTCCGCGATCAGCAAGAGGCGCTGGCGCTGCTCTTCGCTTAAGTCGCCGTCGAGCCGGACCTCGCGCTGGATGCGGTCGATCTTCCCCGTCTGCGTCTCGCAGTTCTTGCAGTCCTGGGCGTGGATCTTCTCGTGCCTCAGCCGGACCTGGACGCCGCGCAGCTTCCAGCCCTTCCGGTCCGCGTACATCCGCAGCGTCATCGAGGTGCAGGCCCCGAGCGCGGCGAGCAGCAGGTCGTAGGGATTGGGCCCCGTGTCCGTGCCGCCCAAGTCGAGCGGCTCGTCGGCCAATAGACGGTGGCCGCCGGCCGTGATCTGCTGGTTGAAACCGGTCGGACCGCCCACCACCAGGACTTCCCTTAATTCATTCATGATTTTCGCTCCTTGTCTTTTGAGGAAGGGGCCTCATTTACTCTTTAGTTACGGACCGACGCTCGACCTTCCCGATTCAGGCATTTTCCGGTAACTTGAGGATAAAGAATAAGCGATGCAAGACACGGTTCCAACCAAGTATTGGCACAAGCTGGAGGATGGGCGCATCCAGTGCGACACCTGTCCGCGCTTCTGCCGCCTGCACGAGGGGCAGCGGGGCCTTTGCTTTGTGCGGATGCGCCAAGACGACCAGATCGTCCTGACCACCTACGGGCGCTCCAGCGGCTACTGCATCGACCCCATCGAGAAGAAGCCGCTCAACCACTTCCTGCCCGGCACGCCGGTCTTGAGCTTCGGCACCGCGGGCTGCAATTTGGGTTGCCGCTTCTGCCAAAACTGGGACATCAGCAAGTCGCGCGAGATCGACACCCTCTCCGACGAGGCCTCGCCCGAATTGATCGCGCGGGTGGCCGAGGAGCTGGGCTGCAAGAGCGTCGCCTTCACCTACAACGACCCGGTCATCTTCATGGAGTACGCCATCGACGTGGCCCAGGCCTGCCGCGAGCGCGGCATTAAGGCCGTCGCGGTCACGGCGGGCGAGATCTGTCCCGAGCCGCGGGAGGAGTTTTACCGGTACATGGACGCGGCCAACGTCGACCTGAAGGCCTTCACCGAGCGCTTCTACGAAAAGATCTGCAGCGGGAAGCTGCAGCCGGTCCTGGACACCCTGAAGTACCTGAAGCACGAGACGAAGGTCTGGTTCGAGATCACGACGCTTTTGATCCCCGGGCAGAACGACTCGGATCCGGAGCTGGAGGCCCAGACCCAGTGGATCCGCGAGGAGCTGGGCCCCGACGTCCCGCTGCACTTCACCGCCTTCCACCCCGACTACAAGATGCTCGATCTGCCGCCGACGCCGCCGGCGACGCTGACCCGGGCCCGGGAGATCGCGCTCAAGAACGGCTTGCACTATGTCTACACCGGCAACGTTCACGACCACGGGGGGAGCAGTACCTATTGCCCCAATTGTAAAAAGATCCTCATCGGCCGCGACTGGTACGTGCTGAGCGAGTGGAATCTGACCGAGGCGGGCGACTGCCGCTTCTGCGGGACGCGGATCCCCGGCGTCTTCGCGGGGCCGCCGGGCCGCTGGGGGGCCAAGCGGGTGCCTGTATACCTGAAGGATTTCGCAGGGGTGCGGGCCGGGGCCTGAGGCATCCCCCTCAGCAACTTTTTTTCCTAGGCCGCGAGAATGCGGCGTTCCCTATCCATATTTTCACGGGATGCTCATGATCAGAACCAGAGGGGGCTCGGATCATTTCCCAAGCGCCGCCTTCGCCGGGGAGACCCTTGTCCGCGAAAGGCCCTTTTCCGCCGCGGAGCGGGTGGACGCCCTTTTGTCCCGCGGCTTGGGCGAGAGCTGGGGCGCGGCGGGCCTCGCGGAGCTTCGGTCGCTGCGGCGGGAGCGAGACCCGGAGCTGTTTTTTGAGGCGCTTCTGGGATTGGGGCGTCGGCTCGAGGCGCGGGGGCGGCTGGAGGCGGCGGGGGAGATTTATGCGACGGTAGTTCAGGAGGCCGACGCCGTTGGGGCCGTTCCCCCCTTAACGGGGGACAAGCGCGAACGGCCCCTACGGATCCGCGCGCAAGAGAGCCTCGATGCCATTCTCGGCCGCGGCGCCTTCGGCCCCCGCGCCGAATTCCTGCTGCGCGACTTGGCGCGACAATCCAGCGACCCCGCGATGCTCTTCGCTATGGGCACGGCCGGCGCGGTGTTTCGCATGATGCGGCTCATGACGCTCTCGCGCCTGGTCGCGAGGCAGCATCCCGGGTTTTTGACGCAGCTGCTGGGCGCGGGGCGCCTGGCCTCTCTGACGGCATTTGCCTTGGAGGCGCCGGCCTTCACCCTCGCGGCTCGGTTGGGCAACGAGGCCCTCGGCAGGTCGCAGGATTGGGGCGGGAGGGCCTTGGGCCGCGACGTCGCTTCGAGCTATCTGGTCTTGGGTGGGATGAAGTTGGCGGGGTGGGGTAGTGGGGCGGCGTATCGCGGGATTGCCAACCCCGTAGGGGCCCTTCGCGCTTGTCCCCCGTTAAGGGGGGAACGGCCCCTACAGCTGCTGTTCCAGCAGGGCGGGATGTTGACGGGCATCCTTCTGGGGCATTCCTTGGAAGAGCACTTCGGCCTCCGCCCGCATCGTGACGGCGCGACGACGCTGACCGATTCCCTCGCGATGCTTTTGCAATTCCACGTCGCCGGGCGCCTGACCCGTCACGCCTTCGGGCCGAGCTTCGCCGCCTGGGAGGCGGGCCTGGATCTGCGGGCCTCGCGGCTGGCCCTGCCCCGGCCGCCCGCCTTTCGGGGACCCTTCGGCCTGGATGGATTCGCTTTCGCCCAAGCGGTGCCGGCGGGCGCCGCTTCCAGGCCCCCGCGCCGGCCCGAGCTAGGCCGCCCGCAGGTCCTGATGATGGTCGGGCGCGGCCGCGGTGGCGGCCGGACCGCCCTTCCGGCGGAGGCGCGATTCCACCTCTCTCAAATCGAGCACGAAAACGGCGCCGTCGCCCTGGCCTCCACCGCGCGCCTGCAGGAGATGCTGCGGACCGGAGAGGGGCTCAGCTCCCGGCAGTACGTCGAGGTCTTTCGCCAACTCTACCGAAAGACCGACGCCAATATCGAGGCCGAGGCCTACGACCTCATCGTCGACGGCCTCAACGTGCTTCTGACGCGGGTGAGCCTGCGCGAGCCCGGCCCCCGCGCCCTGTTCCGCGAGATGACGCGCCCCGAGCTGGCCGAAGAGCTTATCGTGCCCGGTTTCTACGCCGCTTGGATGAAAAATCCCTCCCTCGGCAGGAGCGGGCGGCGTCGGATCGCCGACCGCGTCCTCGAGATCCTGCGGCGCGACGATTTCCAAAACGACTTGCCCCACGACCAGGCCCTGACCCTTTTGGCCGAGGTCTGGCATCTGCCGCAACTCGAGCCCTCAGTGTTTCGCGAATTAGTCCAAGAGGCGATCCGCTTCGCGGGGCGGCACGACTCGTGGTTTCACGAATTTCAACATACGGAGCGTCTGGTGGAGAACATCCTCACCGACGTCCGGGTCCCGGAGAAGCCGCAGCGGCAGCTGCTGGAGATCCTGCGCAGGGGCGTGCGGGACGCGAACCTGCGCAGCCAGAGCCGCGTCGACATCTTAGAACAGCTCGAGTCCTTGGCCAAGGACCCGCGGGTTTCCGAGAGGACGCAAGAGTGGCTGCGCTTCCAGCTGCCCATCCTGCGGGAAATCTTCCTGCGCGAAAACCTGGCCGAGGTCCGGGAGTACGGGCGCAGGATCACCAATTTCGCCGAGCTGGGCTACCTCCTGTCCCGCGACTATGTCGCCGCCGACGTCAAGGCCCTGCTCGCCCAGGAACTGCTGGCGGCCTTTCGCGGCTATCCGCCGACCACGATGGGCTACGACCACCTGGTTACCGTGGCCCAGGCCTACGCGCTCCACCCGTGGGTTCCGCGCGAGGCGCGGTTCCACCTTTGGACGATCCTGTGCAAGGCCTCGCTGGATATGGCCCCCCACTTGGAGTTGGGCAGCGGCGCTACCCGGAGGGTCGAGCAATGGGGGCGAGTCCTGCCGGCGACCTTCGCGGCCATGCCGGGGACGGAACGGGAGGCCTTCGCCGCGACCTGGCTCGGCCGGTTGCGGCAAGGACCGCCGGAGCAACGGGTCTTCGCGGCGCGGACGCTGGAGGCCATGCTGCCCTATCTCGAGCCCAACTTCGACCTGCGCCGGCGGCTTAAGTCCGCCGCGGAGGGCAATCTCCTGGAGGTCCAGGCCTCCGTCCATCGCGTCATTTCTCATTGGAACCGCGTCAATTAAAATTCATCGTCGCCGCCGGCTTTAAGGCCGATCGGCCGCGGCAAGGATGGCCCGCGCCCGCTCGGTCGTGGTGGGGTGACTGTAGTGGTAGAAGCTGTACCAGGGGTGGGGCGTGAGGTTGCTCAAGTTGTCCTTCGAGAGCTTGATCAGCGAGGAGATCATGCCCTCCTTGTCGCCGTTCACCTCGACCGAGTAGCGGTCGGCCTCGTACTCGTTGCGCCGCGAGAGCCACTGGAAGATCGGATTGAGCGGGAAGGTGAAGACCGAGCTCAAGAGTCCGAAGATCACGAAGCCGATCTGCAGGCTGGGCTCGGGCACGCCGAAGGCCTGGAAGAACGGAGGCCACTCCAGGCATTTTTCCAGGACAAACAGCGAGCCCAGCGTGGTCAGCGAGGAGAGCACCAGGCCCTTCAGGATGTGGCGCCGCTTGTTGTGGCCGATCTCGTGGGCGATGACCGCGACGATCTCGGCGGGATTGAGGCTTTGGATCAGGGTGTCGAAGAGGACGATGCGGCGGGTCTTGCCGAGGCCGGCGAAGAAGGCGTTGGAGTGGGCGGAGCGCCGCGAGCCGTCGATGGTGAAGACGCCCGCCATCTTGAAGCGCAGCTTCTCGGTCAGGCGCTCCAACCGGTCTTTCAGTTCCCCTTCCTGGAGGGGCGTGAATTTGTAGAAGATCGGCGCCAGGACGACGGGGAAGAGGGCCGCGGTGACCAACTGGAAGAGCATCAGGACCGCCCAGGCCGCCAGCCACCAGTTCGGGCCGATCGTGGGCACCAGCCAGAAGATCAGCGTCAAAAGGGGAATACCTAAGACCAGGGAGAGGGCGATGCCCTTGATTTGGTCGAGGCAGAAGGTGCCCAGCTTCATCTTGTTGAAGCCGAAGCGCTCCTCGAGGACGAACTGGTAATAGACGCTGAAGGGGAGGTGCACCAGGTAGATGACGGCGCCCAATACGAAGGGATAGGCGACCTGGTGCGGGAGCGAGTGGGTCGGAAGCCATTGCCCCAGCCAGACGTCGATGCGCCAGAAGGCCCCGCTTAGGATGAGGGTCCACAGCAGCAGGGCGTCGAAACCGCTCTTTACCCAGCTGTAGTGGGTCTTGGCCCGGGTATAGGCGATGCTGCGGCGGTATTCTTCCTCGCTGAAGGTGCCCGCGAAGAGCTCGGGGATCTTGCCGCGGTTTTTTTCGATGTGGTGGAGGTTGAGGTAGTCGAGGGTGAACTCCACGGCCAGGAAGGCGAGGTAGAGGGACAAAAAGAGCCAAAAGAACCAATGTTGGATGTGGATCATCGATCTCCCTTGTACAGAAGTAAAAGGGGACGACGACAAAAGCAAGTTAAAGCGGAATAAGGACGGAATTCCCGCGTTTCAGGCCCAGTTGTTCCTCGGCCGAGCCCTGGTTGACCGCGATCTCGAGCAGGTTGCCGCTGCCGAAGTAGAGCAGGGTCTCGCCCGGGCCAGCCTCGGCGAAGCAGGTTTTGAGGCCGCGCAGCTCGAGGTCGCCGATGCGGGCGCTCAACTCGCTCCCGTGGTGGTGCCGCTGGACGAAACCCTTGGGCAGGTTGGTCACCGCGTTGCCGAAGCGGTCGAAGGCGAGGATGCGACCCTCGAGCCGGTCTGCGGAGAAGGCCGGGATGAAATCGGGGAGCCTTTCGTAGTCGGTGAGTTCGGTGCCGAAGAACACGACGGACAGGCCTTGGGAAAGATGGGCCGCGACCGGAGCGAAGAGGTCGCGGCCGTGGAAGGTGGCGCTGAGCGGCTTCAAGAAGTGTTTAGGGTTGTTCAGGTGGACGATGCGCCGGATCTTCTGCTCGGCCAGGGCCATGGCGAGCACGCCGTTGTCCGGGCCGACGAAAAAATAATCCTCCGTCTCGACCAAGATCGCGTTGCGTTCGCTTCCGACGCCCGGGTCGACCACCGCGACGAAGACGGTCTTGCGCGGAAAATAGCGATAGCTTTGGTAGAGCAGCAGCCCCCCCTGGACGCGGTCGAAGGGCGGCACTTGGTGGGAGATGTCGATCACCCTCGCGTTGGGCGCCAGTTTGGCCAGTACGCCCTTCATGACGCCGACGTAGTGGTCTTGGAGGCCGAAGTCGCTGAGCAAGGCGATGACCATGGACCTAGTTTTATGGGCCGAAAAGGCTTTGCCAAGGGAAATTATTGTTTTAGGAATGACGCATGTTATGGGGAATCTTGGCCATTTTCGTCCTCGCGGCCCTGGCCCCTTGGCTGCATCGCGCCTTCCCTAGGGCGAGCGGCTGGTTGCTGGCGCTGGGCCCCGCGGCCCTCGGGGGGCAATACCTGTTCCGTGCGGGAGAGATCGTCGGCGGTTCACCGCTCGTCGAGACGCATCCTTGGGTGCCCGCCCTCGGGCTCGAGCTTGCCTTCCGGATGGACGGCCTCGGCCTGCTCTTCGCACTGCTCATCACCGGCATCGGCACCCTGATCGTCGTCTACGCCGGGGCCTACCTGGCCGGCGATACGCGCTTGGGGCGATTCTACCTCTTCCTGCTCGCCTTTTTGGGGGCCATGCTGGGTCTGGTCCTCTCCGACAACATCTTCCTCCTTTTTGTGTTTTGGGAGCTGACCAGCGTCACCTCCTACCTGCTGATCGGCTTCGATCACGAGCGCGAGGCCGCGCGCGACGCGGCCCTCCAGGCCCTGCTCGTCACCGGCCTGGGCGGCCTGGCGATGTTCGCCGGCCTGATCCTCTTGGGGCAGATGGGCGGGACCGCGAGCTTCGCCGAATTGGCCGCGCGCGGGGCGATGCTGAAGGCGCATCCCCTCTACCTCCCGGCCCTGCTTCTGATCCTCGCGGGGGCCTTTACCAAGTCGGCGCAGTTTCCCTTTCACTTCTGGCTGCCGGGCGCGATGGAGGCGCCCACGCCGGTCAGCGCCTTCCTGCATTCCGCGACGATGGTGAAGGCGGGCGTTTACCTGCTGGCGCGGCTCAGCCCGGCGCTGGGCGGTACCGAGGCCTGGACCGGGATCGTCGCGACGACGGGGGCGGTCACCTTCCTGGTCGGAGGCTTCGTCGCCTTGCAGCAGAGCGATTTGAAGCGGCTCTTGGCCTACTCCACGGTCAGCGCACTGGGCCTGCTCACCTGGTTGTTGGGTTGGGGAAACCCGCTCGCCGTCCAGGCGGGCATGACCTTTCTCCTCGCCCACGCGCTCTACAAGGGGGCCTTGTTCATGGCCGCGGGGACGGTCGACCACGAGACCGGGACCCGCGATGTCACGCGACTGGGCGGGCTTTTCGGCAAGATGCCCCTGAGCGGCACGATGGCCCTCTTAGCGGCCGCCTCCATGGCCGGCCTGGCGCCGCTCTTCGGCTTCGTGGCCAAGGAACTTTTTTACGAGGCCGCACGCGACTCGGCCTGGCCGCTCTGGATCTCGGTGGGGGCGGCCATGCTAGGGAGCGTGGGCACTGTGACGGTGGCGATGATGGTCTCGGTCGAGCCCTTCTTCGGCCGCTACGTCGCCACGCCTAAGGCGCCTCACGAGGCCCCGCTCGGGCTGTGGCTGGGGCCCGCGAGCCTGGCGCTGCTCTCGCTGGCCTTCGGCCTCCTGCCGGGCGGGCCGCAGGGACTGCTGGCCTCGGCGGTTACCGCCGCACTGGGCGAGCCGTCCTCCTTCAAGCTGGCGCTATGGCACGGCCTCAATCCGACCCTGGCCCTAAGCCTGGCGACCCTGGCCGCGGGCGGCCTGCTTTATGCGGCGCGCGGGCCGCTGCGCCGCGCCTTCGCGGCCGCCGCGGGGCCGCTTTCCTACGGACCCACCCGCGCCTACGAGTGGACACTTAAGGCCTTGAAGGGACTGGCCGCCGGGCAGACGCGCCTACTGCAGCACGGCTATCTCAATTACTACCTGCTGGTCTTCTTGGTGGCCATCCTGGCGATGATCGCTTGGCCGCTCCTGTTCCATTGGGATTTCCACCTGCGTCTCCCGAACAGCGGGATCCGCGTCTACGAGGGTCTTTGGGCGGCGTTGATCGCCTGCGGGGCGGGCGTGGCGGTGGCGACCAACTCCCGCATGTTCGCCGTGGTGGCCTTGGGGGTGGTGGGCTACGGGATCGCCTTCCTTTATCTCCTCTTCGGCGCCCCCGACCTGGCGATGACCCAGATCCTGGTCGAGACCCTGATGCTGATCGTGCTGCTCCTGGGCCTCTACCACCTGCCGGGCTTCGCGAAATACTCCCGGCCCGCCTCGCGTCTGCGCGACGTCCTCCTCTCCGTCGCCGCCGGCGCCTTGGTGACGCTGCTGGTCCTGATCACCCAGCAGAACCCTCATCCCGCGCGGTTGGTCGAATATTTTTCTAAAAACAGCGTTCCCTTGGGTCAGGGGCGCAATATCGTCAACGTCATCTTGGTCGACTTCCGCGCCCTCGACACGATGGGCGAGATCACGGTTTTGGGGATCGCGGCCCTGGGCGTCTACGCCCTGCTCAAGCTGCGCCTGAAAGGGGGAGGGGAGCCGTGAAGTCCTTGATCCTCCGCGCGACCGCCCGCTTTCTCCTGCCGCTGATGCTGCTCTTCTCGGTCTTCCTGTTCCTGCGCGGGCACAACGAGCCGGGGGGCGGCTTTGTCGCCGGGCTGGTCGCGGCCGGCGGCTACATCCTCTTCGCGATGGCCTACGGGGTGGGGGAGATGCGCTCGCTGCTCGGACTGGAGCCCCGCTCCTTCATCGCACTGGGACTCACCGGCGCCCTCGCGAGCGCCCTCTGGCCGACGCTGGCCGGGAAACCCTTTTTTACGGGCCTGTGGGTCCAAATATCCCTCGGCCCCCTGGGGAAATTGAAACTGGGGACGCCCCTCTTGTTCGACTTGGGCGTCTATGCCGCCGTCTTCGGCGTGATGCTGACCATCGTGGTCGGCCTAATGGAGGAATAGCTTGGAGACCTTGCTCGCCGTCGTGATCGGAGCCCTCTACGCCGCGGCCTTCTACCTGCTGCTGCGCCGGAGCATCGTGCGCATGCTCTTCGGCCTGCTCTTGCTCAGCAACGCGATCAACCTGCTGATTTTCACCTCGGGAGGGCTGACCCGGGCGCGGCCTCCGATCGTGCCGGCGGGCGCCGCGGAGGCGACGCCTCCCTTCGCGGATCCCCTGGCGCAGGCCCTGATCCTGACCGCCATCGTCATCGGCTTCGGCCTGCTTTCCTTCACCTTCGTCCTGATCTACCGCTACTACCAAGAGCGGGGCAGCGACGACACCGCGCAGATGAGGGCCACCGACCCATGAGATCCCTGATGCCCGCGCTGCCGCTCTTGATTCCCTTCGCGACCGCGATCCTCTCGCTGTTTTTCGCGCGCTCGGCCGCCGCCCAGCGGCGAATCGGGATACTGGGCTCCCTCCTGCTGCTGGCCGCCGCGCTGACCCTGCTTTTTACCGTCCGCAACGACGGCATCCTCGTCCTCCACGCCGGCAACTGGCCGGCGCCTTTCGGCATCGCGCTGGTGATCGACCTGCTGAGCGCCATCATGGTCGCGATGACGGGCCTGATGGGGCTGGGCGTCCTGGTCTTCGCCTTCGGCAGCGTCGACGCCGAACGGGTGCGCTTCGGATTCTTCCCCCTCTTTCAGTTCCTGCTGATGGGGGTCTGCGGGGCCTTCACGACGGGCGACCTCTTCAACCTCTACGTCTGGTACGAGGTGATGCTGATGTCCTCCTTCGCCCTGATCAGCCTGGGCGGCACGCCGCTTCAGCTGGAGGGCGGGGTTAAATACGTGGTGATGAACCTGGTCTCCTCGTCCATGTTCCTCACCGCGCTCGGCATCCTCTACGGGATGACGGGCACGCTCAATATGGCCGACTTGGCCCGCTTCCTCGAGCAAGGCCTCCCGACGGGGCTGAGCACGACCCTCGCCATGCTCTTCCTGATCGGCTTCGGCATCAAGGCAGCGGCCTTTCCCTTTTTCTTCTGGCTGCCGGCCTCCTACGCCACGCCCCCGGTGGCGGTGACGGCGATCTTCTCGGCGCTCTTGACGAAGGCGGGGGTCTATTCCCTGATCCGGGTCTTCACCCTGCTGTTCACCCAACAAGTCGAATACACCCACCAATTGATTTTGGTGATCGCCGGCTTCACGATGGTTACGGGGGTCTTGGGTGCCGTGGCGCAGAACGAGGTGCGGCGCCTCCTGTCCTTCCACATCGTGAGCCAGATCGGCTACCTCCTGATGGGCCTGGGGCTCTTCACCGAGCTCGCCCTGGCCGGCACCGTCTTTTTCATGGTGCATGTGATCTTGGCCAAGTCGGCCCTCTTCCTGGCCTCGGGGATCATGGGGCGCATGCAGGGGAGCTACGACCTGCAAGAATTGGGCGGCCTGGCGCGGCTGTCGCCGGTGCTGGCGGGCTTCTTCCTCTTGGCCGCCCTGGCCCTGGCGGGACTGCCGCCGCTCTCGGGATTTTTCGCCAAGTTCGCCCTGGTCCGCGCGGGCCTGGAGGACGGCCGCTACCTGATCACCGGCGTCGCCCTCTTCGTGAGCATCCTGACGCTCTTTTCGATGGTGAAGATCTGGGCCCAGGCCTTCTGGAAGGCCGCGCCCCGGCCGGCGGCCCCGGCCAAGGTGTCTCGGCTGCTGTGGGTGCCCTTCGGCGGCTTGGCCCTGCTCACCCTTGCCATGGGACTGTTCAGCGAGCCCCTGCTGCGCTTATCCTTGGCGACGGCCCGGCAGTTGTTGGATAAAGAGCAATACATCCGCGTGGTCCTCGGAGCGAACCTATGACCCTCTTTCTGTGGAATATCCTCTTGATGCTGGTCTACGTGGCGGTCAGCCAGAATTACAGCGCGGCCTCCTTCGGGGTGGGTTTCCTCCTGGGCTATCTGGTGCTCTGGGCCAGCCAGCGGGGGCGCAGGGCGAAGTACTTTTCCGGTCTGCGCCGGGCCGTCGCCTTCGTCTTCACCTTCGTCTGGGAGCTGCTGCTGTCCAATTTCAAGATCGCCGTCGACGTCCTGCGGCCCAAGCCGCGGATGAGGCCTGGGATCTTCGCCTATCCGCTGGAGGCCCAGACCGACGGCGAGATCACGCTGCTGGCCAACATCATCACCCTAACGCCGGGCACGCTCAGCCTGGACGTCTCCACCGACCGCAAGACCCTCTACATCCACGGGATGTACCTCGAGGACCCGGAGGGGGCGAGGCGTTCCATCAAGCAAGGCTTCGAGCGGCGGGTCTTGGAGTTATTGAGGTAATGCCGTGAACGGTACGCTGCCATTCGTCCTCGTTGCTTGCTGGAGCCTGCTTTCCCTGGCCCTGCTCGTCGGGTTTGTCCGATTGCTCCGCGGCCCCTCGTTGGCCGATCGGGTCGTCGCCTTCGACCTGATGGTTTCGATCATGGTGGGGATGATCGCCCTGTTCGCGATCTACGTCCGCGAGACGGTCTATCTCGACGTGGCCTTGGTGCTGGCCCTGATTTCTTTCTTAGGCACGGTGATCTTTTCGAAATACCTGATGCGAAGGGGGACCGCCTATGAATGAATGGCTCGCGATCGTCGCCATGGCCCTGGGCAGCCTCCTGATGGGGATCGCGGCCTTGGGCATTTTCCGCCTGCCGGATCTCTTTATGCGGATGCACGCCTCCTCCAAGGCCGGGGCCCTGGGCGTGGCGCTGCAGCTTTTGGCGGTCGCGCTGTACTTCGACGACCTGACCGTCACCGTCAAGGCGGTGATGGGGATCTTGTTTTTTCTGCTCACCGCGCCGGTCGCGGCGCACATGATCGGACGCGCCGCCTATTGGGTGGGCGTTCCGCTGTGGGAAAAATCCGTTTTAGACGAGCTGCGCGGCCGCTACGAGCGGGGCTCGCAGACCCTGCAATGCGCCGAAGAGCTGGAGCCGAAGGCCTGAACCTTGCTGGGTCCTTACTGCAGCTTGTCCGGCAGGAAGACGATGTTGAAGGGCCCGCCGCCGCCGGCCGCATCGATCACGACGCCGGTGCGCACCTGAGACTGGCTCAGGACAAAGTTTCCCGAATCGACCAAAACCGTCTTGGTGCCGGCCTGCGTGGCGCGGACCTGGTAGGTGCTCGCGCCGACGACGAGGTAGAGCGAGACCTCCTGGAAGCTTAAATCGCTGACCAAGGGGGCGACGGTGTTGAGGTCGACGCCGGGGGCGGTGAAGTAGAAGTCGAGGGCGGGCGCGCTGGGCGCGGCGTTCACCAGGCGGACCTTGGCGGTGGAGGCCTGGTCGATCGAGTTGTCGTCGGTCAGCAGCAGCGTCCCGAGCTCGTCGACGAAGTTGAGGACGATCAGGGTGTAGCTTTGATTGCCGCTCAGGGCGGCGCCGAGCTCGGTCAGGGTGCGGGAGGTGCCAGCCTCGTTGACCCGGATCCCGGTGTTTCCGGCGTCGACCTCTTGGTATTGCTGGAAGGCGAAATCCTGCAGGCCGGCCACGACGACCTCGTTGTCCAGCAGGACGTCGAGGGCCGGGGCATCCGGTGAGGCGTTGAAGACCTGCAGGTTGGCGACGGCGCCCCCGCAGGCGGTGAGGCCGCAAAGCGCGGCAAGTGTGAGCAGTTTTGCGTATAATTTCTTCATCTTATCCTCCTATCGAGGCAGACCGAACCCGTAGTTAATGGACGATTTGTCTTCCTATCGGTAGGGCGACTGAAGGGTTGCTGGAAATCCATGGCTTTTTACCTGCCGGGCGAGCCGAGGGTCTTTGGCTACCTGTCGATGGGCTGGGCCGAAAAACGGCGGCGATCATTTTTTCGAGAGGGCGCGAAAGATCCCGAAGGAGCTGGTGTAGCCGTGGAGGTAGGTCTGGCCGTGCACGGGACCGATCTCGCCGTTGCAGAAAAAGCCGCCCAGCGGCACCTCGCCGACGAAGCGCCGGAAGACCCGCGAGTCGTGATTGGGCTCGCCGTAGAGCTGGGCCCCGCGACCCAGGCAGGAGAAGAGCAGGGCGCCCGCCGGCGGGACGTCGCTCAAGTGCTCCGTCTTGAAGCGGATCAGCATCGCGTTGAGGTCTTCGCTGGAGGTCCGCGCGTCGCGCAGGTGGAACTGCACCACCTGTCCCTCGCGCAGCAGGGCGCCGACCACCAGCGATTCGCGCGACTCGTCGACGCCGAGGATGTTGCGGATCAGGAAATCGCCCTGCCGGTACTCGCGCTGCGCCTCCTTCATCACCATTCCCAAAAACAGCGACTGGCGGAACAGCTCTTGGTCGCGCGGTTCGAGCTGGTGGTAGAGCGACTGCAAGACCGAGGAGGGGGGCTTGCCGTCGAGCTCTTGCAGGAGGTTCTGTTGGCAGCGCGTGACGAACATCGGCTGGCCGATGGGCCGGCAGCCCTGGGCGACGAGGGTGTCGACGGCGATATCGCCCCAGAGCGAAGCCCCGACCAGGCCGGAGTCGTAGGTCTCCTGGTTGAGGAAGAGACGGTTGAAGCCGCGCTGCGCGGCCCCGCTGGCGAGGCCGCCGATCTTCTTGGCCTCGGGGAAGTGCCGGTCCAGGCCGTCCAAAAAGCGGGCCGCGTCGAAATTGAAGGGGTCGGGCAGCAGAATAAAATGGGGTTGGTCGGCGGCGCGGGCCCTCAGGCAGGCCTCCCAGGCCCGCGCCTCTTCGTTGGGGGAGGGGATCGCCTCCGGCGCGAGGTGAAAGCCACGTACCTCGACATTCGGCAGCAGGGCGCCGGTCAGCGAGAGGGCGGGAACCCGTTCGACCTCCTCGCCGTCGCCGATCACGCCGCCCGCGGTGCAGCCGATCAGGCAGCGAGCGGGAATTTTTTCGGTCAGTGTCTGTGGAAAGGAGATGGCGGCCTCGGCGCCGTAACCCGCGAGAAAGGCAACGACTAAGTCGGGCCTCGCCCCACCAAGCTTCGCCGCCAGGGCCTCCGCGGCCTGGGCGACGGCGCTGGCCAAATCGGGATCGCGGCTGAGTGACGAGGCCCATTGCATGGCGTGCTCCGAAAGGGTGCCTTGGAAATGTAGCGCCTCCACCGAGAGGCTGCAATTGGATGCGGGGGCAAGGCGAAGGACGTATTGTATATTTTATAATATAATTTATAGTTTGGATTTTTAATTAAATAATTAATACGTATAAAATATGATTTTCCGAGGGATATTAATAAATTTAATTTATTAATTTCATATAGATATAAATTTATTCCGACTTTGGCACAAACCCTGCATTATCTTCTAGCATGCGTCGCTGACGCAGCCGGGAAGAAAAAAAATTTCCGGACCAAAAAAAAATATCAAGTGTGCCCCCGGGTCGGAGTGGATAGGCGAAAGCCTCATCCGCTCTGATCTATTCGCGCGTCCGGGATATTTTACTCCGCAAAATCTTCGATTTTGCTGCGCGGCCGAAGCATTTCGGCCTTGCGGTCCGGACGCGCTAAAGCCCAGGGGGAGCAAGCAGGCAAACCGGCCACGTTGTGGCCGGGCAAACTGCGCGATAGTCCAATATTCTTTCCTCCAAGCTTGCTGCGCCGCCCTCCCCCTTCAACCCCCAGCGGTTGAGGTATTTTATTAGTTATTCGCTGCCCCGGCTGCGCCTGGGGGGCGCTCTAACTTATAGTTATTTTATTCCTTCCACCCTCGAACATTGAGGAGATGGCATGTTCTCTAGGCTGTTGAAATGCCATGGAAATTGGTTTTCTAAATTTATCGTATCGTTTCGGCCGAATCATACCTTAAAATACTTTCCGGTAATGCATTAGGGTAAGGAGGAGGTAGATTAGTGCGCGCTCTGATTCGGCAATTCCTGCGGCCGCTTTTGCTGCTTATCCTCGTGTTGGGTTGTGCGGGCGGCCCCACCGGAAACGATCCCTCGAACGGCGATCTTGCCGGTGGGCCTGACGGATCCAATCCCGCGACCCGCCCCACGCCCGGCTTCACCGAGGTCGAGATGCGGCCCGCCACCAGCACGACGCTGCCGGCGCCGGCCGGCTTCCTGAAAAGCCTCCAACTCAACGTCAGCCCGCTCATCGCCGTCGACGAGGTCCGCCTCTTCCTAAAGGGCCTCGACTTCGACGACGCGCTCAGCCCGGGCGTCGAGGCCGCGGGGCCCTTCGTCGTGCGGCTCGTGCAGGCCTCGGGGATCGTCGACGAGGCCCTCCCGCCCTTCGGCACCGTCGGCGTCCCGGAGGGACTCTACGAGCGCATGGACCTCAAGCTGGAAAATCTGGACGCCGCCGAGATCCCCCCGGGCGCGGAGGACGACCCGATCGTCACCGGGCCGCTGGTCGGCCATTCCGTCGTGGTCGAGGGGACGCTCCAGATCACGCCGATCCTCAACATTTCGCTGATCCGCTTCCGCTTCCTCAGCCGGGAGGTCCCGACCCTGCGCGTCGAGACACCCGAGGCCCTCGACTTCGGCCCCGGACTCAACCGGCTCTTCCTCGCCTTCAAGATCAAGACCTGGCTCGACTTAAGCCTGCCGGGGCTGATTCACACGGTGCTGCAGACGCTGGACCTGCAGACGCTGCTCTCCATCCTGAACGGCGTCCTGGTGATCAGCGCCGACTCGCCGATTCCCGAGATCCGAGCCATCGCGCTGCAGATCGAGGCCAACATCCACGCCTCCCTGCGCTTCGCGCCCAGCGAGGACGCCCTCTTCGACGAGGCCGACGTCCAGGAGGATTCTTTCTCCGTCGTGGTGCCTTAATCCCAATTTTCTTCTTGGAAAATGCGGGCGTCTCGATCATGCTCGCGCCGACTCGCGCTCCCCGCGCGAGGCCGGAGGACGGCCGATGGCATCCGAAAACTTGAAGGTACTGATCGTCGAGGATGAGGCCGATATCCAGCAGCTTCTCTCCTTCCACTTCCAGCAGGCAGGCTATCGCGTCGAGATCTGCGGCAACGGAGCGGAAGGCCTGAAGAAGGCCCGCGAGCGCAAGCCCGACTTGATCGTCCTCGACCTCATGCTCCCAGGCATGGACGGCTTCGAAGTCTGCCGCGCCCTCAAGGGCGCCGCCGAGACGCGCGCGATCCCGGTCATCATGCTCACCGCCAAGGGCGAGGAGATCGACAAGGTGGTCGGCTTCGAGCTAGGCGCCGACGACTACCTCACCAAACCCTTCAGCCCCCGCGAGCTGCTGCTGCGCGCCAAGGCCGTGCTGCGCCGGACGCAAAAGGCGGAGGGCGCCGAGGAGACGCCCCAACTCCGCTTCGGCGAGCTGTTGTTGGACCTCGCCCGGCACAAGGTCTGGCTTGCCGGGAAAGAGGTCGAGCTGACGGCCATCGAATTCAAGCTGCTGCGCTATCTGCTCGAGACCAAGGGCCGGGTCCAGACCCGCGACACCCTGCTGGACAAGGTCTGGGGCTACGACGCCTATGTCACCACCCGAACCGTCGACACCCACGTCAAGCGGCTCCGCGAGAAGCTCGGTAAATTTGAAAATTACATCGAAACCGTTCGCGGCATCGGCTATCGCTTCGCCGAAAAGGCCTGAATCGCGGGATCCTTAAAAATCTATGACGCGCCTTTCCGGGAAAATCCTTCTTGCCTATTTCGGGGCGATCCTCCTCGCGGTGATTGCGGGAGACCTGTTGTTGATCCGGTTTCTCGAGAACCTCCTGCTGGCCAATGCGCGGCAGGACCTGCAGCAGGAGTGGATCGAGTCCTATCCGAGCCTGCAAGGCGCCGTGGTGGCCCCTTCCCGCGCGCAAGAGCTGCGCGGGAAGCTGGAAAAATTGGCGCAGGACACCTCTTATCGCTTCACGCTCTTCGATCTGTCGGGAACCCCGGTCGCCGACTCGCGCCCGGGGGAGCCTCCGGATTCCGGCCGCCTTCCGCGGCTTCCTGAGGTGAGCCAGGCGCTCCAGAACGGGCAGGCCTTCGCGCTCCGGGCGGTCCCGGGGGAGACGTCCCAATGGCTTTTTTTCGCCAAGCTCACCGAGGACGCGGTCTTCCGGGTGGGCGCCTCCACCTCGGGCATCGCCGCCCTCTTGAACCGCGTCCGCCTCTACCTCTGGTTGGCGACGGGCCTGCTGTTGGCCGGCACCTGGCTGTTTTACGCCGCGCTGCTGCGCCGCGCGAACGAGGCCCTGGTGAGATTTCGAAAAATGGTCCGGGGCTTCGAGCAGGGCGACTACGCCCAGCGCTTCCTGGTGCTCTCCGGAGACCAGGTCGGGGAGCTCGGGGAATCGATGAACACCTTGGCCAAGGATTTGGAGAGCAAGATCCGCGCGCTTGCCGAGGAGCGCAATCGTCTGAAGGCCATTCTCTACACGATGCAGGAGGGGGTGATCGTGCTGAACGCCGACGGCAACATCGCCCTGTTCAATCCGGCCATGCGGCGTCTCTTCGGCCTGGACGAGTCCGCTTTGGGCAAGCCTCCGATCGAGGTCATCCGGAACGCCGACCTGCAGGGCATCGTCGACGAAAGCCTGGCCGGACAGGCGGTGGAAAGCCGGGAACTGCGGGTCATTCGGGGCGGCCAAGAACGTTTTTTGATGGTGCAGGCGACGCCGTTCTCGGGGAAATCCGAGCCGCTCGGCGCGATCATCGTCATGTACGACGTCACCAACCTTCGCCGCCTCGAGCGCGTGCGCCGCGACTTCGTCGCCAACGTCTCCCACGAGCTCAAGACGCCGCTGACCTCGATCCAGGGCTACGTCGAGACGCTGCTCGACGCGCCGGGCGACGCCCAACAGACCCGAAATTTCCTCTCCGTGATCGACGCCAACTCGCGCCGGCTCGGCAAGCTGATCGAAGACTTGCTGCGCCTCTCCGAGATCGAGAGCCAGGCCTTCATCCTCAGACCCGAGGTTTTTTCGGCCGCCGAATTGATCGGCGAGGTCGTCGCCCTGCACGAAGGGCTGCTTAAGCGCAAGGACATGCGCGTCGAGACGGCGGTGATGCCGGAGGGATTGCGCCTGCGCTCGGACCGCATGGCGCTCACTCACATCCTCGGCAACCTGATCGAGAACGCCGTTAAATACGGCAAGCCGGGGACCTCGATCCGCGTCGCCTGCGGGCAAGAGGGCGGCGACGCGCGCTTCAGCGTGCAAGACCAGGGCATCGGCATCGCCCCGGTCCACCTCGAGCGCATCTTCGAGCGCTTCTACCGCGTCGACCGCTCCCGCAGCCGCCAGGAAGGCGGCACCGGGTTGGGCCTGGCCATCGTCAAGCACCTCGTTCAACTGTTGGGGGGCGAAATCGAGGTCGAAAGCGCCGAGGAGGTCGGGACGACCTTCCGCTTCAGCGTACCGCATTCCATCGTCTAGCCGAAATTTTGCCGCACCGTCATTTCCCCGTCACCGTCGCGGGGGCATGAAGGGGGCGGCTCGAGCCGGCATTGTTTCGGAATTGAATGGGCTTCGTCACGAAGTCGTCACAAACGAGCCGCTAATAGGAGGGACGTCATGGACATCCGCAAACACCTCTCGATCGCCGGGGCGACGGCCTTGGCGCTTTTCGCCCTGACCGCCTGCGGGGAAGGCTCCCGGAAGGCCTCCGACTCGGCCAAGGCCGCGCCGTCCGCCGCCTCCAACAACATCACGGTCAAGGGCTCCGACACCATGGTCGTGCTCGGCCAGCGCTGGGCCGAGACCTACATGAAGGCGAACCCGGGCGTCACCATCCAGGTGACCGGCGGCGGCAGCGGCACGGGCATCGCCGCGCTGCTCAACGGCACCACTAACCTGGCCAACTTGAGCCGCCCCATCAAGGCCGAGGAGCTCAAGAAGGCCAAAGAGCAGGGCAAGGAGATCCAGGAGCACAAGGTGGCCTTCGACGGCCTGGCGGTGGTGGTGAACAAGACGAGCCCCGTGCAGCAGCTCAGCCTCCAGCAGATCATGGGCATCTACACGGGGCATTTCAACAACTGGAAGGAGGTCGGCGGCCCCGACCAAAAGATCTTGCGTTATTGCCGCGAGGCCAACAGCGGCACTTATGTTTTCTTTAAGGAGCACGTCCTGGCCGACCGGGACTACGCGCCCGACTGCCAGACCATGCCGGGCACGGGGGCCGTCGCCGAGGCGGTCTCGAAGGATCCCAACGGGATCGGCTACGGCGGCGTCTCGTATTTCGAGAACCGTCCCGAGCTGAAGATCCTCGCGGTGAAGAAGGACGAGGCCTCCGAGGCGATCAGCCCCGTCACCCCCGAGGGGAAGGTCAATTCCGCCCAGATCCGCAACTTGCAATATCCGATCTCGCGCAACCTCTACGTCTACGTGCTCGGAACCCAGACGCCCGAGATCAGGGCCTATCTTGATTGGATTCTCGGCGAGGGCGGCCAGAAGGTAGTGGCCGAGGTGGGCTACGTGCCGCTGAAAGACGCGGGCGACGCGACCGCGAACGCCGGAAGCCATTAAGGCGACTCGAAGGTTTTTGCCGAGCCGCTTCGTCGCCCGAGATCCAAGCTTGTCATTATGGAACCGTTGGTCCAAAAAACCCTAGTGACCGGATCCGCCGAAGCCAAGTCTTCTTCCCGATCCCCCGTCTCGACCGGCGGCGGCCTGCGCCAATACCACGGGCGGCAGCGCCTGCGGGAAGGTCTGATCCATGCCTTCCTGGCGGTCAACGGCTACCTCGCGATCTTCCTCATCGCGCTCATCTTCCTTTTCCTTTTTAAAGAGGGATTCCAGGCCCTGAAGACCGTCCAGCCGCTGCAGTGGATCGGCCACAAGACCCTCGACTTCGACGGGCGCGAGGTCTTCCGCTTCATCTGGCAGCCGCTCAGCTCGACGCCCAAGTATTCGTTGATGCCGCTCTTGTCGGGCAGCTTCCTCGTCGCCCTGCCGGCCACGCTCCTGTCGACGGTGATCGGCATCGGTTGCGGGGTCTACTTGGCCGAGCTGGCCTCGCCCCGCGTCCGGGAACTGCTCAAGCCGGTGGTCGAGCTGCTCGCCGGGATCCCCACCGTGGTGATCGGGTTCTTGGCCTTGAGCGTCTTGGCCTCGGTGGTGCAGAGCGTCTTCCACACCCAATTTCGCCTCAACGCCTTCGTCGGCGCCCTGGGGGTCTCCCTGGTCATCATCCCCGTCATCGCCAGCATGACCGAGGACGCCCTGCGCGCGGTGCCCAACGAGCTGCGCGAGGCGAGCTACGGCCTCGGGGCCACGCGCTGGGAGACCTTAAGCCGGGTGATCTTGCCGGCGGGCATCTCCGGGATCTCCGCCTCCATCCTGCTCGGGATGGGCCGGGCCCTGGGCGAGACGATGATCGTCCTGATGGCCACCGGCAACGCGGCGGTCTTCACCGCCGACATCTTCTCCAGCGTCCGCACCATGACGGCGACCATCGCCGCCGAGCTGGGCTCGGCGGCCCAGGGCAGCGAGGTCTACTACGCGCTCTTCTTCGTGGGCTCGGTGCTCTTCACCCTGACCTTCCTCATCAACCTCGTCTCCGAGATCGTCGTGGAGCGGATGCGCCGGAGGTTGCGGCTGTGAAGCTCGGGCGTAACATCGTGGGCGTCTTTTTCGAGGGCCTGTGCCGGGGCTGCGCCCTGCTGGTCTGCGTGGCGGTCCTCGCCATTTTGGGTTTCATCTTCGTCAAGGGCGCCGGGTCGATCTCCTGGGATTTCCTCAGCACGGCGCCCAGCGACGGCATGACGCACGGCGGGATCTTTCCGGCCATCTTCGGGACCGTCGCCATTACCCTGCTGATGATCGTGATGGCCCTGCCGCTGGGCGTGGCGGCGGCGGTCTATCTCAACGAGTACGCGGGCCGGGGCCGCGGCGCGCGTTTCATCCGCGCGGCGATCAACAACCTGGCCGGGGTGCCGTCGATCGTCTTTGGCCTCTTCGGGGTGGGGTTTTTCGTGCTCTTCGTCGGCCGCAACCTCGACCGGGTCCTGCAGACCGGCCTGCTCTTCGGGCAACCGGCCATGCTGTGGGCGGCCGCGACCCTGGCCGTGCTGGTCCTGCCGGTGATCATCGTCACCACCGAGGAGGCCTTGAAGGCGGTCCCCTTGAGCCACCGCGAGGCGGCCTACGGGCTGGGGGCGACGCGCTGGCAGATGATCCGCCGGGTCGTCCTCCCGCAGGCCCTGCCGGGGATCCTCACCGGGGCCATCCTCAGCATCAGTCGCGGGGCGGGCGAGACGGCGCCGATTCTCTTCACCGGGGCGGCCTATTTCCTGCCGCGCCTGCCGGTGACGAAGCTCTTCGGGGCGATTCCCATGATCAACCCTCTCGACCAATTCATGGAGCTGGCCTACCACATCTTCATCATGGCCACCCAATCGACCAATGTCGAATTGACCCGGCCCATCCAATACGGTACCGCTTTGGTGTTGTTGGCCCTGACCTTCACGCTCAACCTGGGCGCGATCCTGATGCGGATCCGCTTCCGGAGAAAGCTGCGCCGAGCCTAGATGAACACCGCCCCCGCCATCGCGCCCCAGCCTGACAAGATCGAGGTCCAATCGCTCGATTACTTCTACGGGACCGAGCAGGCCTTGTTCGGCGTCTCGATGGACATCCCCGACAAGCAGGTGACCGCCATCATCGGGCCCTCGGGCTGCGGCAAGTCGACGCTGATCAAGGCGATCAACCGGATCGGCGAGATCTCCAACGATATCCGCATCCACGGCGACGTGCGCTTGGACGGCGCCAGCGTCTACGGGAAGTCGGTCAACCTGGTCGAGCTGCGGCGGCGGGTGGGGATGGTGTTCCAAAAGCCCAACCCCTTCCCGAAGAGCATCCTCGAGAACGTCCTGTTCGGGCCTAAGCTCCATGGCGTCAAGGACCGCGACCGGCTCGAGGAGATCGCCGAGACCAGCCTGCACAAGGCGGCACTATGGAACGAGGTGAAGGACAAGCTGAACAAGAGCGCGATGGAGCTCTCGGGCGGCCAGCAGCAGCGCCTTTGCATCGCCCGCGCCCTGGCGGTCGACCCCGAGGTCCTGCTGATGGACGAGCCCTGCTCGGCCCTGGACCCCATCGGTACCGCCCGCATCGAGGAGACCATCGAGGTCTTGAAGGACCAGTATTGCATCGTGATCGTCACCCACAACATGCAGCAGGCCGCCCGCGTTTCGCAGTCGACGGCCTTCTTCATGAAGGGTAAAATCATCGAGTACGACGACACCGAGAAGATCTTCACCACGCCCGCGGAGAAATTGACCGAGGACTACATCACCGGGAGGTTCGGCTAATTGGAACACACCAGCAAACAATACGAGGCCGAGCTGCGCGAGCTCAAAGAGAAGCTGCTCTCGATGGGCAGCCGCATCGAAGAGCTGATCAAGGACGCCATGCAGGCCCTGGTCGAGCGGGACACCGACCTGGCCCAAAAGGTCATCCACGGCGACCACCGCGTCAACCGCCTCGAGATGGAGATCGACGAGCTCTGCCTCAAGCTGTTGGCCCTGCGCCAGCCCACCGCGGTGGACCTGCGCTTCATCACCTTGGGGCTCAAGATCGTCGCCGACCTCGAGCGTGTCGGCGACTTGGCCGTCAACATCGCCGAGCGCGCCATCGAGCTCAACCAGGAGGCGCCGCTCAAGCCCTATATCGACCTGCCGAAGATGGCCGCCGACGTGCAGGAGATGCTGCGCAAGGCCCTGGACGCCTTCGTCAAGGAGGACGTCGCCATGGCCGAGGCGGTGCTGGGCGCCGACGACCAGATCGACGAGGTCAACCACAAGGTCTTCGAGGAGCTGGTCGACTACATGGCCCGCGACAAGGCCAACATCAAGCGGGCCTGCCGCCTCATGTTCGTCAGCCGCTACCTCGAGCGCATCGCCGACCACGCGACCAACGTCGCCGAGATGGTCATCTTCATGGTGCAGGGCCGGGACGTCCGCCACCTCCATTCGGTCGGCCCCTAAGTCCGCAAATTTAATAAAAAACCCGCCGCGGATGTCCGGGGCGGGCGTGGAATGATCGTTGACGCGGAGGCCTTCCTCGGCGCTAGCGCACCATGTTCTTCAATTGCTTGCCGGCCTTGAACTTCGGGACGCTGGAGGCCTTGATGTTGATGGGGGCGCCGGTCTGGGGATTGCGGCCGGTGCGGGCGCGGCGCTTGGACACCATGAAGGTGCCGAAACCAGTGAGCGTGATCTTATCTTTGCGCTTCAGGCACTTCGCGACGTTGCTGGTCAGCGAATTGATCGCCTTCTCGGCGCTGGCTTTGGAGATGCGGGCCTCTTTGGCCACCAGGTTGATGAGTTCGGCTTTGGTCATAGAACCTCCCATTTGGGTTTTTATTTAACAACCAGCAGGCGTCATCTCTTCTGAAACAACCTGGGACCGCGTTGGGCCCCGAACCACTGCAGACATGGGGTCTGTTCGTTGTTAAATCGGGAGCTGATTTTATGACCGACGGGGGAGCGGGTTCTGTACTTATTTTTCGCTCCTACCGGCCGCTAAGCCAGGCTCACTGCGGCTTAGCGACGGATTCTATCTTAGGCCTCCCGGTTTCGATGTCAACGGCAAATAGCGCCAACCTTGTTTTTTTTCGTGGGTTTTGGCCCGAATTTCGGACCTCGGCGCGTCATTGACATCGGCCGGTCGAGCCGTTAGAAGCTTTAGGCGCGTCATTCGGCGCGCGCGCGGCGCCCCACGCGGAAGCGCCGCCTTTCATCGCCTGCAGGAGCCTGCCATGGTGCGTTCGGCCGAAATCGTCCCCATCAATATCGAAGACGAGATGCGCGACGCCTATCTCGACTACTCGATGTCCGTCATCATCGGGCGGGCGTTGCCCGACGTGCGCGACGGGCTCAAGCCGGTGCACCGCCGCATCCTCTACGCGATGTTCCGCGAGGGCCTGCTCAGCAACAAGCGTTTCAGCAAGTGCGCCGGCGTCGTGGGCGAGGTCTTGAAAAAATACCATCCGCACGGCGATTCCGCGGTCTACGACTCGCTGGTCCGCATGGCCCAGCCCTGGAACCTGCGCTATCCCTTGATCGACGGGCAGGGAAACTTCGGTTCCATCGACGGCGATCCCGCCGCGGCCTACCGCTACACCGAGGCGCGCCTGATGGCCATCGCCGAGGAGATGCTGGCCGACATCGACAAGGAGACGGTCGACTTCATTCCCAACTTCGACAACTCCACCGAAGAGCCGACGGTGCTGCCGACCCGCATCCCGAATTTATTGATCAACGGCTCCGACGGCATCGCGGTCGGCATGGCGACCAAGATCCCGCCGCATAATTTGAAAGAGATCATCGAGGCCTTGCTTGCCTTGATCGAGGACCCCGAGGTCAAGAGCGAAACTTTATACCAGCTCGTACCGGGCCCCGATTTCCCGACCGGCGCCTTCATTTACGGACGCGACGGCATCAAGCAGGCCTACGAGACCGGCCGCGGATTGATCCAGATGCGGGCCCGTGCCAACATCGAGCCCATCGCCAAGGGCGACAAAGAGGCCATCATCGTCTCCGAGCTGCCCTTCCAGGTCAACAAGGCCAAGCTGATCGAGCAGATCGCCCACCTGGTCCGCGACGGCAAGATCGAGGGCATCGGCGACCTGCGCGACGAGTCCGACCGCGAAGGCATGCGCATCGTGATCGAGCTCAAGCGCGGCACCGTGGCGGGAGTCATCCTCAACCAGCTCTACAAGCACACGCCGATGCAGAGTTCTTTCGGCGTGATCCTGCTCTCCATCGTTCAGGGCCAGCCACGGGTGCTGGGCCTGCGCGACATGTTGCAGCTCTTTCTCGACCACCGCAAGGAAGTGGTGACGCGGCGCACGGTCTTCGAGCTGCGCAAGGCGGAGGAGCGGGCGCACATCTTGGAAGGCCTCAAGATCGCCGTCGAGAACATCGACGAGGTCGTGGCCATCATCAAGAAGTCGAAGACCCCGGCCGAGGCCAAGGATGGCCTGATGACGCGCTTCAAATTAAGCGAGGTCCAGGCCCAGGCCATCCTCGACCTGCGCCTGCAGCGCCTGACCGGCCTGGAGCGCGACAAGATCATTCAAGAGTTCAACGAGATCCAGGACCTGATCAAGCGTCTCAAGGAGATCCTGGCCAGCGAGAAGCTCGTCTTCAAGATCGTCTCCGACGAGTTGAAGGAAATCCGCGACAGGTACGGCGACGCCCGCCGCACCGAGATCATGGCGACCCAGCAGGAGATCAGCGTCGAGGACCTGATCCAGGAAGAGGACATGGTCGTCACGGTCAGCCACAACGGCTACATCAAGCGCAACCCGATCAGCCTGTACCGCGCGCAACGCCGCGGCGGCCGGGGCAAGACCGGCATGACGACGCGCGACGAGGACTTTGTCGAGGATCTCTTCGTCGCCTCGACGCACAGCTACGTCCTGGTCTTCAGCACCAAGGGCAAGGTTTATTGGCTGAAGGTCCACGAGATTCCGCAGGCCGGCCGCGCCACCAAGGGCAAGGCCATCGTCAACCTGCTCAACTTCGCCCAGGGCGAAAACCTTGCCGCCATCCTGCCCGTGCGCGAATTCAAGGAAGGCCTCTCGGTCGTGATGTGCACCCGTAACGGCACGATCAAGAAGACCGACCTGATGGCCTTCAGCCATCCCCGCGCCGGCGGCATCATCGCGCTGGGCATCGAGGAGGGCGACGAGCTGATCGCCGCCACGCTCAGCGAGGGCAACAAGGACGTCCTGATCGGCACCGCCGAGGGCATGACCATCCGCTTCGAGGACCAGGAGGTCCGCGAGATGGGACGCACCGCCTACGGCGTCCGCGGCATCAAGCTCGAGGACGGCGACTTCGTCGTCGGCATGGAGGTCGTCAACGACGGCGCCGCCATCCTCACCGTCTCGGCCAACGGGCTGGGCAAGCGCACGCCCACCGACGAATACCGCGTTCAGGGCCGAGGCGGCGTCGGCGTCATCACCATGAAGGTCACCGACAAGACCGGAAAGGTGGTGGCGGTCAAGCAAGTCTCCGACACCGACGAGATCATGCTGATCACCAATTCCGGAAAGATCATCCGCATGCCGGTCAACAACATCTCGATCATCGGCCGAAACACCCAGGGCGTGCGCCTGATCAACCTCGAGGAGGGCGAGCAGGTCAGCGCGGTGGCCAAGCTGGCCGAGAGCGAGGAGGACGAGGAGAAAGAGACGGCCTCCTAGGGCGGTTTTAAGATGTCCCGCGTCAAGCTCCTCATTTTCGCCCTGGTATTGGCCGCCATCGCCGCCGGCTTCTACTTCGTCCCCCGCAAGCGGCCCTTCGAGTCCTACGCGGGACGCGCCGCCGAGGCCTTCCAGCTCAAGGAATTCGAGCGCAGCATCGAGCTCTACCTCAAGGCGCTCAACCTCTATCCCCAGCACTCCCGCACCGCCGAGGTGCTTTTGACCATCGGGGACATCTATAACTTTTCGCTCGGCAACTCGGAGAAGGCCGGCAAGGCCTACGACATGGTCACCACGCGCTTCCCCAAGACGCCCCAGGCCCGCAAGGCCTTCGCCCACGCCGCAGAGATGTACGAGAAGGGCGAGCAGTTCCAAAACGCCCTGCTTTCCTACCAGGGCATCATCGACCAGTTTCCCGATTCGGAGGGCCTGGACCAAGTCCGTCTCAACGTCGCGATGATGGCGGTGAAGCTGGGCAAGTACGAGCCGGCCCGGCGCACGCTCATGGGCATCATCGAGCAAAGCCCCGAGACGCCGATCGCGGACCAGGTGCTCTACCAGTTGGGCAACGTCTTCTTCATGGAGGGCGCTTCCAAGCACGCGATCGAGGTGCTGCGCGTGGCCTCCGAGAAGTACAAGGACAGCCCTCTCTACACCGAGATGCTCTTCACCATGGGCAACGCCTACGAGGAGATCGGCCAGATCGACAACGCGACGAAGGTCTACAAGGCGATCCGCCACACCTACCCCAACCCGCGCGTGGTCGAAAACAAGCTCGAGAAGATGGAAGACCGGCTCAGGCAGACCAAGCAGATGGAGGCCAGGGTGAAGCAGGCGGCCAAGCTGGCGAATCAGGCCCAGACCCTGCACGGCGCGGAATCCCAGCCGGAGACGCGAAAGTCCGGCTTCCGCGGCCGCAAGAAGGATCGCAAGATCGACAAGAGCTTTTTGGAAATGATGGAGGGCGAGCCATGAAAACGAAACTCGGAAGATTCTTCCTGCTGGGGTGCTGGATCGCCTTGGCCGCCTGCGGCTCCCAAGAGGGGCTCACCCCGGTCCGCATCGTCGCGCCCGACGGCGCCCTGCGCGGGGAGTTCCAGGCGGAACTCGCGACAACCTCGGCCCAGCTGGCCCAGGGGCTGATGTACCGCCAAGACCTGGGCGCCGACCGCGGCATGCTGTTTGTCTTTCCCGAGGTCACCCAGACCTCGTTTTGGATGAAGAACACCCTCATCCCACTCGATATGATCTTCATCGGAGCCGACAAGCGAATCGTCTCGATCGTCGAGAACGCCGCACCCCAGACCACGACGCCGCGCTCGGCGGAGGGGCCCTTTCAGTACGTGCTGGAGGTGGAAGGAGGACGCTCCTCGGCCTTAGGGCTCCAAGCCGGGGATCGGGTCGAGTTTGAAGTTAAAAATTAGGACCGACTTCCTTAGCGGGGCTCGAAGGCTTTACTCCACGCAAAAAAAAGGCGGCCACGCGGCCGCCTTTCGGAAAAAAATCGACTTCGCTTAAGGCTGCTTCCCGGGGGCCGCGGCCTCGGTTTTTTTCTCGGCGGCCTTGGGATCGGCGGCCGGGGCCGCCGGCGCGGGTGCGGCGGGCTTCGCCTCGACCTGAACGGACGGCGCGTCGGCGCCGCCCGCGGGTGCGGGGGGTTGGGCCGGGGCGCCGAGGGCCTTCAGCGACTCGTCTTTGTATTCGGTCGTCTTGCCCTTGGTGAGGTTGGCCATCAGCTCGTTTTTCACCTGCGAGCGCAGCTTGAACTTGATGGTGTTCTGCACCTCTTCGTAGGGCGCGACCTGCGCGACCTCGAGGACCTTGACGATGTGGTAACCGTCCTTGGCGAGGATCGGGTCGCTGATCTCGCCGGCCTTCATCGTGAAGGATTTCTCTATCAATTCGTTCCAACCCAGGCGCTCGGCGCGGCGGTCCCCGCGGCTGATCAGGCCGATCTCGCCGCCGCGGGTCTTGGTGCCGCGATCGTCGGAGTACTCGGTGACGACCACTTCCCACGCGGCGCCGCCGGCCAGCTTGGCCTTGGCCTCTTGGGCCTTCTTCAGGGCCGCGGCCTCCAGGGCCTTGGTGTCGGGCTGCGCCGGCGTCTTGCCCTTGTCGCCGGGAGCGGGCGGAGTGGGCGTGGTTTTTAACAAGATATGAGCGACCTTGACGCGGGAGAATTCTTTTTCTTTGTTTTGGTCGTAGTATTCCTTGGCCTTCTTGTCGACGGCGTCGTCGAGGACGGCCTGGGCGTAGATCACCCGCTCGTAGAGGGCCGCCTTCTCTTGCACCTCGGGCTTACTGGGGATGCCGCGGTTGATACTTTCTTTGTAGAGCAATTCCTGCTCGAGCAGGCTGTCGATCAAGCGCTTCTTGCCGGCGGGCGTCTTGATTTGGGCGGAGATGTTGGGGTTCACCCGGCTCAAGACCTCGAGGTAGCCCTCGTTGATGTCCACGGGACCGAGCTCGGCCAGGGCCTTGCCCTTGTTGAGGTCGCTTTCGAGGCTTCCGGAACCGGCGGATTTTCCGCCCCCGCAGGCGGCGAGGGAGAGGGCCAATAGGGAAGTGACGGCGTAACGGCTTGCTTTCATGGGCTTAGACTCCTTTGCGATTTCGGAATGCCTTAAGAAACGGCTGAAAAGCAGGGTAAGATTTAAGAAGAATTAGGATGGAACGTCAATCTTATTCGCCGGATGGCGCCGGCGACGCCCGGCCCCCGGGCGCGCACTTTTCCCGAGACCTCGGGGCGGAAATTCATTATGAAGCCCCATGCGTCGCTTTGCCCTCTGGATGAGCACGGGGCTGGGGATCGGCTACATCCCCTTCGCCCCCGGGACCTTTGGGACCCTGTGGGGGGCCCTGCTTTTTTACCTCAGTCGGGACCTTCCCTGGCAACTGACGGCGGGGGCTATTCTGCTCTTCATCCTGTTTTCGGTCTACTGCGCCCAGCGGGCGGAGGAGGCGCTTGGCGGCCACGACAGCTCGCGCATCGTCATCGACGAGGTGGCAGGTTACTTGGTGGCCGTGATCGCGATTCCTTTCAGTTGGAGGACCTTGCTGCTCGCCTTCCTCCTCTTCCGGCTTTTCGATATCGCCAAACCCTATCCCATCCGGCACATCGACCGCCGCTGGGGCGGGGGCTGGGGCGTGGTGATGGACGACGTCCTGGCGGGCGTCTTCTCCAACCTGAGCCTTCGGCTTATTATGTGGGTCTGGGGAATCCTATGATCGTCGAGATCCTGGCCACGGGCAACGAGGTGATCGACGGCGACGTCGTCAATTCCAACGCGAGCTGGCTGGCCCAGCGGATGCGGGAGGCCGGCTTCGAGCCGCGTTTCCACAGCGTCGTCCCGGACGACGAGGGCCTGATCGCGGAGGCTCTGCGCCGCGCCGTCGACCGCGCCGACCTCGTCCTGGTGACCGGAGGCCTGGGTCCCACGGTCGACGACCTCACCTTGGAGGTCGCCGCCAAGACCTTCGGGCGCCCGCTCGAGGCGCACGAGGAGAGCCTGCGCCGCATCCGCGGATTCTTCGAGCGCCTCGGCCGCAAGATCGGCTCCAATCAGGAAAAGCAGGCCTGGCTTCCCAAGGGCTGCACGCCCCTGCCCAACGACGTGGGCACGGCCCCCGGGGCCTATTGGGTGGAGGGGCGGGCGCACCTCGCCTTTTTCCCCGGCGTGCCCAAGGAGCTGCACGAGATGTTCCGCCGGCATTTCCTGCCGCTTGTCGCGGGCTTAAGCGCGGGAACCGCGCTGGCGCGCAAGACGCTGCACTGCTTCGGTATGCCGGAGGGGCAGCTTGACCAAGATATTCGGCCCCTGCTCGACGAGCGTCGCGAGCTGGACGGAGTCAAGCTCGGCTTTCGCGTGCGCTTCCCGACCATCGACCTGCGGCTGTGGTGCTCGGCCGAGGACCGCGCGACCGCGGAGGCCCGGGTCGCGGCCGCGGCGCAGAAGATATACGCCAAGGTAGGCGAGGGGATCTTCGGCGAGGACGAGGTCCGCCTCGAGGAGGTCGTCGGGCGTCTTTTGCTCGAGCGCGGCAAGACCCTGGCCACCGCCGAGTCCTGCACGGGCGGCCTCTTGGCCAGCCTGATCACCGACGTTTCCGGGGCGAGCCGCTATTTCCTCGAGGGCGTCGTGACTTACTCGAACGCGGCCAAGGTGCGGCAGCTCGGCGTCGCACCCGCGACCCTCGGCGCGCACGGCGCGGTCAGCGCCGAGGTCGCCCTCGAGATGGCCCGCGGGATCTGCGCCCGCAGCGGGGCGGACTTCGGCGTGGGGATCACCGGCATCGCGGGGCCGGAGGGCGGCTCGCCGGAGAAGCCGGTCGGGACGGTGCACATCGCGGTGGTCCATCCCGGCGGCGAGTGGGAGCAGCGTTTTCTTTTTCCCTTCGACCGGCTGCGCTTCAAGCAGCTGGCCGCAGCGGCGGCCTTGGATCGGTTGAGGCGGTTAATGATATCGATAGGATAAACAGGTAAGTCGTCCAATGGATGCCCACATGTAGATCGCGCGGGCCTTTTTATTACTATAGTCATAAATTATGACTAGATTTTTGCAACGACCTGTATTATATTGGCGTTTATGGAAACCATCGGTTCCGCCAAATTTAAAGAACAGTGCCTGTCCCTTCTGGACAGGGTCGGGCCCGAAGGCATTGTTATCACCAAACACGGCAAGGCAGTTGCCAAATTGGTACCCATCTCCGCCGAATCCTCGGGGTTGATCGGCAGTCTCAAGGGAAAAATCAAGGTCAAGGGGGACGTCATGTCCACGGGTGCGTCCTGGAATGCTGAATCTTGACACCCATATCCTAATCTTCGCCTTGGAAGGTTCTTTAAGTCTGAAAGAACGAAAGCTCCTGGAAAAGGAAAGCTGGGGAATTTCCGCGATTGTCCTTTGGGAGCTTGCCAAGCTCTCGGAGCTGGGCAGGATCGAGATGGATCTCGAGGATCCAGAAGTCCTCCGAGCCCTTTCCAAGCTTCATGTGTGGCCAATCGATCTTGACGTCTGCCGCACCCTAAAAAAATTGGATTTTAATAGCGATCCGGCGGACGAGTTAATCGCGGCGACTAGCCTACTGCACAAAGTTCCCCTATTGACTCGAGATCGGAAAATCAAAAGATCCAAGCGGGTTCCTTTGGCTAAGGGGTGAGGCATCGTATTTTCGGTCTCGGTCGGCCGAATTTCGGACGGTACCCTCGCCGGAAATGACGCCAGCTCTTCCCTGTTTACTCATTTGTCTGGCATTAGGATTGCTTTTCTGCTGGCAGAGCCAGGTGGTCACAAACCGTGACCACTTCCGTCGAAAACCCAATTGACAAAGCCCCACGCCGGGCCTAGTCCCATTGAAACCGCAGACCCCATTTCGAGGAGAATGCCCATGTCCCAAGCCCCCACCCCGCAGAACACCGAGCGCGAAAAAGCCATCGCCCTAGCCTTGAGCGGCATCGAAAAACAATTCGGCAAAGGCTCGATCATGCGCCTAGGCGAGGTCGAGTTCCAGCCGATGGGCAGCGACCTGGTGATCCCCACCGGGTCGATCTCGCTCGACATCGCGCTGGGGGTCGGCGGCCTGCCGAAGGGACGCATCGTCGAGATCTACGGGCCCGAATCCTCGGGTAAAACCACCTTGGCCTTGCAAGTGGTCGCCCAGGCCCAGAAAAAAGGCGGCGTTTGCGCGGTGATCGACGCCGAGCACGCCCTCGACGTGCAGTACGCGAAGAAATTGGGCGTCAAGACCGAGGACCTGTTGGTCAGCCAGCCCGACAGCGGCGAGCAGGCCCTCGAGATCGCCGAGTCGCTGGTCCGCAGCAACGCGATCGACGTCATCGTCGTCGACTCGGTGGCGGCCCTGGTGCCCAAGGCCGAGCTGGAAGGCGAGATGGGCGACGCGCAGATGGGCGCCCAGGCCCGCCTGATGAGCCAGGCCCTGCGCAAGATGACCGCGCTGATCAACAAGTCCAACACGCTGGTCATCTTCATCAACCAGATCCGCATGAAGATCGGCGTGATGTTCGGCAACCCCGAGACCACCACCGGCGGCAACGCCCTCAAGTTCTACGCCTCGGTGCGCATGGACATCCGGCGCATCGGCGCGATCAAGGTCGGCGACCAGGCGGTCGGCAACCGCACCCGCGTCAAGATCGTCAAAAACAAGGTGGCGCCGCCCTTCCGCGAGGTCGAGTTCGACATCATGTACGGCGAGGGCGTCTCTCGGGAGGGCGACCTGCTCGATCTGGCCGGCAACAGCGGCCTGATCGACAAGACCGGCTCCTGGTTCAGCTACGGCAAAGAGCGCATCGGCCAGGGTCGGGACAACGCGAAGGAGTTCCTCAAGAGCAATCCCAAGATCACCGACGAGATCGAGCAGAAGCTCCGCGAGCACTACGGCCTGGGCGCCCCGGCCAAGGGCGCCGAAAAGGCGGAGAAGGCCGAGGCCGCGCCCGAGAAGAAGCGGGCCTAAGCGCCTTACTGACGGCTTTGCGAAAGCCGATGTCCTCCAGACGGCGGGACATCGGCTTTTTTCTTTGAAATTGGCTTTTTTGGGACGGCTTGTTAGGTCTCGGGGGATAGATTTTGCCGGCAGGCGAAGGTATGTTAGGTTAAAACGCTATGAAATCCGCTGAAATCCGCGAATCCTTCCTAAAATTCTTCGAAACCAAGGCCCACAAACGCCTGAAGAGCGCCTCGCTCATCCCCGACCGCGACCCGACCCTCTTTTTCACCAACGCGGGGATGGTGCCCTTCAAGAACGTCTTCCTGGGGCAGGAGAACATCGGCACGCAGCGCGCCACCACCTCGCAGAAGTGCATGCGCGTCTCCGGCAAGCACAACGACCTCGAAAACGTCGGCCGCACCCATCGCCACCACACCTTCTTCGAGATGCTCGGCAATTTCAGCTTTGGCGACTACTTCAAGCGCGACGCCATCGCCTTCGCCTGGGAATACCTGACCGAGGTGCTCAAGCTCGACAAGGACCGCCTGTGGGTGACGGTGTTCCGCGAGGACGACGAGGCGGAGAAGCTCTGGAAGGAGTTGAGCGAGGTGCCCGCCGAGCGCATCCTGCGCTTGGACGAGGCCGACAACTTCTGGAGCATGGGCGAGACCGGCCCCTGCGGCCCCTGCACCGAGATCCATTACGACTTCGACGGCGCGGTCGGCAAGAGCCGCGCCGACTTCCTGGCCGGCTCCGAATCCGGTCGCATCATGGAGATCTGGAACCTGGTCTTCATGCAGTTCGACCGCGGCGCCGACGGCAAGCTGACGCCGCTGCCCAAGCCCAGCGTCGATACCGGCATGGGTTTGGAGCGCCTCTCCTGCGTGGTGCAGGGCGTCTACAGCAATTACGACAGCGACCTCTTCACGCCCCTGCTGGCCAAGATCGCCGAGCTCAGCGGCAAGAAGTACGGCGCCGACCAAAATAGCGACGTCTCGATGCGCGTCGTCGCCGACCACATCCGCGCCACGACCTTCCTGATCGGCGACGGCGTCATGCCCTCCAACGAGGGCCGCGGCTACGTCCTGCGCCGCATCATGCGCCGCGCGATCCGTCACGGCCGCATGCTGGGCCTGCACGAGCCCTTCTTCTTCCAGATCGTCCCGGTCCTGGTCACCGAGATGGGCGGGATCTACCCGGAGATCGCCGCCAACCAAAAATTCATCGAAGAGGTGATCCGCGCCGAGGAGCTGCGCTTCCTCGAGACCCTCGAGAAGGGGCTGGAAATCCTCGAGAGCGAGATCGCCGCGACAAGGCGGGCGGGCAAGAAGACGCTCTCCGGCGAGGTGGCCTTCAAGCTCTACGACACCTACGGCTTTCCCCTGGATCTCACCGAGACCATCGCGATCGAGTCCGGGCTGGTCGTCGACCACGCCGAATTCGAACGCCTGATGGAAGGCCAGCGCGACAAGGCCCGCGCGGCCTGGAAGGGCTCGGGCGAGGCGAAGACCGCCGAGGTCCACCAAGAGATGGTCGCGGAGGGGATCGCGACCCACTTTCTCGGCTACCAGACCCTCGACTGCATCTCGAAAATCAGCGCCATCGTGAAGAACGGCCGGCAGGTTGAAGCCGCCGAGTCCGGCGACGAGGTCGAGGTCTTCTGCGAGTACAGCCCATTTTACGCCGAGTCCGGCGGCCAGGTCGGCGACCAGGGCCAGATCCTCGCGCCCCAGGCCTTGGGCGAGGTGAAGGACACGCAAAAGCCCGCAGGCGAGCTGATCGCGCACATGACCAAGGTCGTGCAGGGCGCGCTGAAGGTCGGCGACGAGGTGCACCTTAAGGTCAAT